>ERZ779840.3454-NODE-3454-length-12445-cov-1.958273_pt1 | contig 12445 bp, 9 predicted proteins | sample MGYA00511561_ERZ779840 | MGnify/ENA primary metagenome ERZ779840 (study PRJEB29588, sample SAMEA2162036) | human gut metagenome | biome: human gut; feature: human-associated habitat; material: faeces | place: Denmark | collected 2008/2010 ...
TAGGTAATTTAATAAAAGTGAATTATATTCTAAGTTTTTTAGTATATAATCCACTAATTTTGTAATTTATATAATATTTATCTTAATCTAACATATCTTTTCTCTTTAACCACCATGTAACTGCTATTGTGGTAATAATTGCTATCATTACCATAATAACAAAACCTAGTGGATTTTTTTCAAACGGTAACCCAACATTCATTCCCCAAAAACTAGAAATCATTGTTGGTACTGCTAATATAATTGTTATAGAAGTCAAAAATTTCATCACTCCATTTAAGTTGTTTGAAATAATAGATGCATATGCGTCCATTGTTCCATTTAATATGTTACTATATATCTGTGCCATTTCTATCGCTTGCCTATTTTCAGTAATAGCGTCTTCTAGTATTTCTTCGTCATCTTCATATAATTTTATTATTTTTCCTCTTAATGTTTTTTCCATTACTATCTCATTTGATTTTAAAGATGTGGTAAAATAAACCAAACCCTTTTCTAATGTTAATAATTTTAATAATTCTTTATTTTTCATAGAATTTTTTAATATATATTCTGCAATCTCTGTCTCTTTATTTATTTGTTTTAGATAATTTAAATAATATGAAGAGTTAAGATATAGAATTTGAAAAATAAATCTCGTCTTTTTATATGTTTGAAAATTTTTTATTTTATTTTTTGTAAAATCTTCTATTACTTTATTTTTTCTTAGTGATATTGTTATAAAAAAGTCGTCTCTTACTACTATCATTCCTAGTGGCATTGTTGTGTATACGTCATTCTCTTCGTTTTTTTCTATTATTGGTACGTCCACTACAAATAGAGTTGTTTCATCGTCTTCTTCGTAGTCTATTCTTGCTTTTTCTTCAAAGTCTAGCGCGTCTCTTATAAAGTCTTCTTGTATTTTTACGCTTTCACATACTTTTTGTATTTCTGATTCCGATGGATTTACTAAACTTATCCAGCTCCCTTTTTTGAATTCTTTTATTTGTTCTATTTTATTTGTTTCTAAGTTTGTATTGTATATTTTTAGCATATAACCCACCCCTTTTATTTTTTTATATTATAGGTGTTTTGTGTTGTTTTGTTTTAAAAAATTTACATAATTTTAGTTTGCTTTGGGAATATGTTTTTTGTTTTTTATATTATGTAAAAAACATCTCTATTTTGACTAATGGAGATGTTTTATTTTTTGTTTTTGCTTTGTTTGGTGCATCATCTCGGTTTCGAACCGAGGACCTTCAGATTAAGAGTCTGCTGCTCTACCAGCTGAGCTAATGATGCATTAAGTTTAGCTTTAACAACTCAAAACTACTTTTTTATTATAGCCTTTTTGTGCTTATATGTCAATAGTTTTTGGCAAAATTAAGATTGAGTAAAATATAAATATTTTTAATTTTGTGTAAAATTAAAGATTAGAGATATTGTGTTTTCTCTAATCTTTTTGTTTTATTTTTTTGTTCCTCTTAATATAATTCTTGGCATAGCACTGTATGTGTCTTTTGAAAGTAATGTATTTGAAACTACTTGGCCATTTAGGCTTTTTATTATATATGTTTCTGTAACACTTCCGTTTGCTCCTTTTTGTTTTATTTCTTCTGTCCCTACGGGTAATGTATTGTCATCTGTGTATTTTGTTGTAAATGGTATTGTTGAAATTGTCTTTGTATCAAATGTAATTTGATATTCTGTGTCTTCTTTTATTCCGTAGATGTCTATTGTTGCTACTCCATTTGATGCTGTTGCTTTTATTTTGATTGCATATTTTCTACTGTTTTTGAATTTAAAGTCTGTTATTCCATATGCTACTGTTGCATCTCTTCCTTCTGGTACATATGATGTTATAAATTGATGATTTCTTCTTTCTACTATTTCTAGGTTTGCTTTTAATACTGCATTATATAGTGTGGAAGATATTTGACATATTCCTCCTCCTATTCCATCTACTACTGCTCCATTTTCATATACTTTTGCTGTTTTGTATCCTGCTGTCGTTGTTCTTGCTCCTAGTGTTTTGTTATATGAAAATGTTTCGCCTGGTAATATTATTTTATCGTTTATTTTTTCACATGCTATTTCTAAATTGGTTGATCTGTTTTTGTCTCCTCCATCATATCTTGTTGTATATGTGCTTAATTTGTTTGGAAACGCTTCGGATCCTAGGTCTATTGTTGTTACACTTGGTTTTGTTATTTTTAGTGGTATTTCGTATTTTTCTTTGTCTTCTTCTAGTATTTTTTTTGTTTCTTCTATGTCAAAGTCTATTCCTTCTACTTCTGGATGTATTGTTATTGGATCTCTTGTTAGATAAGCATCTTGCACTTCTTTATATATTTCACTATGTATTTGTTCTAAATCTATTTTGTTTGGCCATGCTTTTTCAACTGGTATTTCTACATATTCTTCATTTGTTGTCATACTTTGTAGATTTTTTTTGATTTTATTTATTAAATTTTCTGTGCTTATTTTTAGTCCTTCTTTTCCTGGTGTTATTATTAATTTGCTTTCTTCTATATAATAGTCTGGCTCTTCTATAGTCTCTGGTAAGTTTGTTTGTATATCTTCTATTGCTTTTTCTGTTTGTTCTTCATTTATTATCATGTCTATTTTTATGTTCTTTTTTCCTATTAATGCAAATAGTATATTATAGTTATTTGTTATTATATTACCGTTTTTTCCTGTTGTTATTGCTTCATTTACTGCTTTTTCTATGTCATAGTTTGTTTCTAATATGTCTTGGCTTAGTGTTGTTTCGAAGTCTTTGTATTTTAGTGTAATATCTTTTTGTTTTTTATCATTGTATACAGCTTCTATTTTTGTTTTTGCTTCTTCTCTTGTTAGCCCTGAAACGTCTATTCCTTCTATTTTTATTCCATTTATTATGTTGCTGTTGTTTATGTTTAGTATTGCAAAAATTATTGAAAAAATCATTATTGCTATTGCTATTATTACACTTATGATTATTAGTGTTGTTTTTTCTATGTTTATTTTTTTTGTTGTTTTTTTGCCGTACTGTTCACATAAATGGTCATATAAATCTCGTGGCAGAGATAAACTTTCCCACGGTTTCAAAGAAATTGAATCCCCGTTTCTCAGTATTGTCCTAAGCACACCATTTACAAAAGCAGTATGTTTTTGTCCTTCTTTCTTTTTTAAAAGTTCCACTGCCTCGTGACAGCTCACTGCCTCCGGCACTTTCTCCATATAGCGGATTTCATAGAGTGCCATGCGAAGAACCGTGCGAACCGGTGCTGTCATTTTTAAGACCTGAATCTTTGCAAATTGATTCAGAATTGCATCTAGTTCAACACTGCGCTCAATTGTTCCGTAAGAAAGACGTTTCAAAAATCGTTTGTCTCTCGTCAAAAAATCATTCTGTTCCACAATCCGGTGGAAAACAGAGTCGCTGTGCTCCCCCTTTTCCATCGTTTGATAAACAACTTCATATGCCTGTAATCTCATCAGTCACGATTGTTCCTTCCAAATAATAAAATCAGTCTTAACAACTGTAAAATTGCAGCAGCCGCAGAAAAGCCACATAGGTCAGTGCCGCCGCACGCAGAACCTTTTTTGCGCCATCGGTTTCCATTGTTCCAAGAATTCCCGTATCCTGTAAAATCACAAGTGCACGTCTCGATGCATTAAACTCAACCGGAAGGGTCACAACCTGAAACAATACTGCTGCACTAAAAAAAACAATTCCTGCCGTAATTAACACCGGCATACTAAACAAAATGCCGGCAAGAATGAAAAACCACGAAACTCCGGAACCAAAATTTGCAACCGGAACTAATACGGTACGAATGGATAATGGTACATACGAATTGGCATGCTGTATCACATGTCCGCACTCATGTGCCGCCACCGCAATTGCCGCTACTGAATTGCTGCCATACACAGAATCCGAAAGCCCGATCTGCTTCGTTCTCGGATTATAATGGTCCGTCAGATTTCCACTAATATGGCATACCGTCACATCGTTAATTCCCGCATAGGATAAAATGCGCTGTGCTACCTGAGCCCCTGTAAGACCGGACGCACTTCTTACCACACTGTACCTTGCAAAATTTCTCCGAACCATCGCAGAAGCAAGCAGCGATAAAACAACACCAATTAAAATCAATACATATGTTGGGTCCCAGAACATATAAAAGGGACTTCCATATCCGTAACCTAACATAAACAATCACCCTTTTCTATTTTTACACCGCGCAAGAAACTTCCGGCATCCATTCGTTTTTTTCCCTCTAACTGCACTTCCAAAAATTCCAGACAGCCGTCACCGGTCTGAACGATGAAACTATTTTTTAATACATCCACAACAGTACCCGGTTTTTCTCCCGTATTTTCAGCAAGCACGTTCGCACGCCAGAGTTTTAATGTTTTTCCCCGGAATGTGGTATACGCACTCGGCCATGAATTCATTCCACGAATATATCGTTCCACTTTCGCAGCATCCCAATTCATGTCAATTTTACCCATATCTTTTTTGAGCATTTTCGCATAGCAGCTTAAACTGTCATCCTGCTTTTGTGGTACAATCTCACCTTTTTCCACTTTCTCCAAAGTTTCTAACAAAAGGTCTTTTCCCATTTCCGAAAGCCTATCATGAATCGTTTCTGCTGTATCCTCTTTTTCAATCACCGTTTCTGCTTTTAACAGCATATCACCGGTATCAAGTCCTTCTGCCATCTGCATCGTCGTTACACCGGTCTTTTCATCCCCTTCAAGGATTGCCCACTGCATCGGTGCCGCACCGCGCCAGCGCGGAAGTAATGACGCATGAACATTAATACAGCCATACTTTGGATAATCTAAAATCTCTTTGGATAAAAGCTGTCCAAATGCAACAACTACAATAACATCGCATGGAATCTTTCGAAGCTGCTCCACAAATTCCGCATCTTTTACACGCGCCGGTGTATAGACCGGAATGTCATTTTCAACTGCCACTTCTTTCACCGGAGTAAAAACCAGTTTTCCGCTGCGTCCTCTCGCCTTATCCGGCTGTGTCACAACTGCTGTAACCGTATGCTCTTTTGAGGCAATCAGACCTTCTAATACAGGAACGGAAAAATCCGGTGTACCCATAAAAATTACATTCATGTGCTGTCTCCTATTCTCCAAATTCTTTTTCAAATTCCTCAATGGTATACAATCTCCCTTCCACTTTATTTACATACAAACCGCCATCTAAATGCTCGATTTCATGTACCAAAGCGCGGGCAAGTAATTCTTCTCCCTCAATCTCAAAAGGCTCCATCTCTTCATTGTATGCCTTTACGACAACATGATTCGGTCTTGTTACTATACCAACTTTGTCCGGTACGCTTAAACAGCCTTCACTGCCTCTCTGCTCACCATCGGCCGAAATAATTTCCGGATTAATCAAAACAATCGGATTACTTCTGTCTTCCGTAATATCAATTACGGCAATCCGTTTCAAAATACCGACCTGAGGTGCTGCTAAACCAACACCATCTGCGTCATACATCGTATCAAACATATCCGCAATTAACTCTTTATTTTTTTCTGTCATCTCTTTTACTACTTTACATTTTTTGGTGAGAATATCATCACCAATCATACGAATGTTACGAATTGCCATTTTTTCCTACCTGCCTTTTCTTTTCTTAGATTTAGTAACCATTTACCGGGTCTCTGTCATACTGCACGCTGCATGTTTTTTGATTTACGACACGGCGGTTTGCTTCTTCTGCAATTTCTCTGACACAAGCCATTGCTTCTTCGTCCATGCTCTTTACATATAGAACATACCGGTACCTGTCTTTGGCACGGCTTAACCCGGCTTTTGACGGACCAATAAGCGTAACTGCATCACCGCACACAGAATGTATGTTTTCTGCCAGTTTCTCGCTCAATGTTTTCGCTTCGTTCTCTTCTTCCGATAGAATGAGAATCGCCGCCATCTGCGAATATGGCGGATACTTCATAAGCCGCCTGAATGCCAGTTCATTTTCGTAAAAATATTCGGCATCCTGCCCGGCAACCGCCTGAATTGAGTATTCCTCCGGATTATAAGTCTGAATCACAACTTCCCCGGCTTTTTCTGCCCTCCCGGCGCGGCCGCTTGCCTGCATAAGCAGTTCAAATGTGCGCTCACTGCTTCGGTAATCCCCCGCATATAAACTCATGTCAGCCGCTAATGCTGCCACGAGCGTAACATTAGGGAAATCATGCCCCTTTACAATCATCTGGGTGCCAATTAAAATATCTGCCTCGCCATTACGAAAGGGTGTCAGGACACTTTCATGTCCGTGTTTTCCCGTTGTTGTATCTCCATCCATCCGAAGAACTCTTGCCGTAGGAAACCGCTTATTCAGCATTTCCTCGACTTTCTGCGTGCCAAGCCCAAATGCTGCAATATATGGTGAACCGCACGATGGGCATGTCTTTGGCATAGCGATTGCATGTCCACAATAATGACAGACCAATGTATCTACATCACCGACATGATTTTTGTGTGCCGTCATAGAAACTTCACAATGACTACATTTTAACACAAAACCACAACTGCGACAAGAAACAAAGCCTGCATATCCACGCCGGTTTAAAAATAGTATGGTCTGCTCCCCTCGTTTTAACCGTTCCTCGATTTTCTCCTGCAGCACACGGCTGAAAATTGAGCGGTTTCCTTCTTCTAATTCTTTCCTTAAATCCGCCACATAAACCTTTGGCATACTGACATGGTTTACTCGGTGCGGTAACGTAAGAAGTGTATACTCTCCCGTTTTCGCTTTCTCATAGCTCTCAACTGACGGTGTCGCGGAGCCTAATACAACACTTGCCCCGCTCTGCCTTGCTCTCTCAATCGCCACATCTCTTGCATGATATTTGGGCGGCTTTTCACTTTTATAACTCATCTCATGTTCTTCATCAATGAGAATAAGTCCCAGATTTGAAAATGGAATAAACAAAGCGGAGCGTGGTCCGACAACGATATCCACTTCTCCTTGTTTTGCCCTCTCATACTGGTCGTATTTTTCTCCTTCTGACATTCTGGAATTTAATACCGTCACCCGGTCTCCAAACCGCTTTTGAAAACGAACTACCGTCTGGTAAGTAAGTGCAATTTCAGGAATCAGCATAATAACTTGTTTGTTCTCCTGTAAAACTGCCTGTATCATTTCCATATAGACTTCCGTTTTTCCACTGCCGGTAACACCATATAGCAGATACGTCGTCCGCCTTCCCTGCCGGTAGTCTACGGTAAATGCATCCACTGCCGTCTGCTGTTCTTCATTCAACATCTTTTTTTCGGAAAATGCCTTTCCATCAAAGACCGGATTCCTATATTTCTTTTGGTTTGTAACAGTAATCCATCCCGCCTTCACCATGCCGTCAATCACGGGTTTCGTAATCTTATATTTTTTTGCCGCCAGCTTGCTTGTCATCTGTCCACCTTCTGCAAACATTCCCTGCAGGAGGCGCGCTTTTGCTTTATAATGCTTTAACAGACAGCGGTTTAATTCCTTCTTCATTTCATCTTCGGGCAAAGCAAAATTAAGCCAGTGTTCTTCCACTGACTTTACCTTTTTTCGTATGGGAATTACGGTTTTGATCGCCTCATTCATCGTGGAGCCATAGCGCTCTCGGATAAATCCTGCCACCTGCAGGAGTTCACTTTCGACCGGCATCTGCTTTGTGGCAATACTCACAATCTCTTTCATGCGTGAGACATCAAATGCGGCTTTCTCCGTCAAATGAATGACAAATCCCTTCAAGAGGCGATTTCCCCGTCCAAAAGGCACCTGAACCGGAGTTCCGATTCGAACCTCCGATTCCAGACGCTTTGGTACAATATACTGATACGTTTTGTCTAACGCTTCGACGCTGATATCTACAATGATATCCGCAAACATTACATCACAACCTTCTGCACTACTTCATCCATGTGCATTCCGCGGGAACCTTTTACCAAGATCCAGTCGCCCTCTTTGGCACATTTTTTTACACCCGCAGCTGCCTCTTCATTATTTTGACAAATTTTTACAGCAATATTGGAAGTCTCTTCCACCTGCTTTGCGATGAAGGAAGCTCCTTCTCCTACCGTAATGACAAGATCCAGTGCTTTGCCTTTTTCCGCTTCTTTTACGATAAATTTACCGATTCCGCGATGCAGTTCTTCGGACTGTTCTCCCAGTTCGAGAACGTCTCCCAGCACCGCGATCTTCTGTCCGGTCTTTGCATAATCAAACAAGGCGTCAATATTACTGTTAATCGAATCCGGGCTGGCATTGTACGTATCGTCGATCACATGATATCCATGGGCGTCTTTCCGTTCACCGCGCATAGAAAACGGGCGGTACTCTTTTAACGCCTGTACGGCATCGGCAAATGCCACGCCAAACTGCTCGCCAAGAGCCATTGCAACCAGGGCATTGTTCACATTGTGGCCGCCCATTACAGACAATTCGACCTCGCCGGTCTGTCTGCCATGATAGACAAATTTCTGCCCGGTTTCGATTACCGTAAGATCGGTTGCCCGCACTTCGCAGTCCGCTTCGGTTCCATAATAGCAGATCGGACATTTGACCTGGCACAATGAATACGGCACATTTTCACCGGTAATCTGCTTCATGTCACCATTTCCGCAAATATACAGTTTCCCATCGTGGGAAGTCCCGACATATTTGACAATATGTCCTTTCTCTTTGGCGATATTTTCACGGCTGCCAAGATTTCCGATATGTGACACACCGATATTGGTCATTACCGCCGTCTGCGGTTTGGCAATTTCTACTAGCCGTGCCATCTCGCCCGGAAGGCTCATCCCCATCTCAAAGATGGCAAGTTCTGTCTCCGGTTCCAATTCAAACATCATCAGGGCAACGCCGATCTGGCTGTTCCAGTTTCCCTGTGTCTTTACAACACGGTATTTTTTCTCCAATACCGCACTGATCATCTCTTTGGTCGTCGTTTTTCCGACACTTCCCGTCACACCAATGACCGGGATATCAAACCGGCCGCGGTAATACGCCGCCGTTTTTTGCAGTGCCGCAAGAGTGTCCTCTACATAGATGCAGCTTCCCGAAGCCGCCGGCACAACATCTTTTTTCGATGAAAATGTCACACTGGCTCCTGCCTGCATCACCTGTGGGATAAATTGATGGGCATCTACCCGCTCTCCCACGATTGGTACAAACAGTGAGCCTTTTCCGGCTTTTCGTGAATCAGTCACCACATTTGTAACAACACCGTTTTCATCTCCCCAAAGCAGAGTTCCATCCACTGCTTTGAGGATTTCACTGATACCAATTGGAGTCATTGTTCTCGTCTTTCCTCTCTATCCGATCAGCCGATGACATCTGCCATATCAAACCGGCCAGTCTCTTTTCCATTCAAAAATTTTGCTGCGGCAACCGCACCTTTTCCAAATACCGCCTTACTGTATGCCGTATGGGAAAAGGTTACCACTTCATCCGTTCCGGCAAAGATCACATCGTGGTCGCCGACAATCGTTCCGCCGCGTACCGCGCTGATTCCGAGTTCTTTTTTGCCTCGTTTTTCTCTCCTCTGGGAACGGTCAAAAATATATTCATACCGGTTATCCATCGCCTCATTGATGGCATCTGCAAGCGCAAGTGCCGTTCCCGATGGAGCATCCAGTTTCTGGTTATGATGTTTCTCTACAATCTCCACATCAAATCCTTCTGCTGCCAGCACCTTAGCTGCTTCCTGCACAAGGCGCATCAAAGTATTGATACCAAGTGACATATTGGCAGATTTTAACACTGCTGTCTTTTTCGATGCCTCTTCAATCTTTGCCAGCTGTGCCTCGTCATACCCTGTCGTACACAATACAACCGGCACTTTCTTTTCTTCACAGTATGCCAAAAGATCATCCAAAATCTTTGGTGTCGAAAAATCGATCACGGCATCGGCTTCCACATCACAGTCTTTGATGGAAGAAAATACCGGATAATCCTTGGAACCGTCATCCACAATGTCAATTCCTGCTACGATTTCTGCTTCTGCATCTTCACTTACAATTTTTGTAATTGTTGTTCCCATAGCGCCATTACAGCCGCTCATAATGATTCTTGTCATGTCGTACATTTCCTTCCGTTGTCTTTATTTTACTTCAATCCCTGCTTTTTTCATCTCGTCAGCAAGCACTTTGGCATGCGCCTCTTCCATCTCGGTCAATGGCATACGAAGTGGTCCTACTTCCATTCCCATCATGTTCATTGCCTTTTTGACCGGGATTGGGTTCACTTCACTGAACAGAGCATGGATCAGATCCAGATATCCCAACTGCATATCCATTGCTTTTTTCGTATCACCGGCAAAGAATGCTGCGGTCATATCGTGTGTCTCCTGTGGCAGAATGTTGGAAAGCACGGAGATCACACCCTTTCCGCCGAGGGAAAGTACCGGGATGATCTGGTCGTCGTTTCCGGAATACAAATCCACGGAACCGCCTGCCATGCTGAGTACATCTGCTACTTCAGAAAGATCGCCTGTCGCATCTTTTACACCAACGATATTATCTACGGTCTTGCACAATTCTACTACGGTTTTCGGTGCGATCTTTACGCCGGTACGTCCCGGAATATTGTAAAGAATGATCGGAATCTTTACGCTTTCTGCAACGGCTTTGAAATGTGCTTTCAATCCGTTCTGTGTACATTTATTATAATATGGTGTTACCAGCAAAAGGCCGTCCGCACCGGCTTCCTCAGCTTTTTTCGAAAGTTCGACAGCGGTGCGTGTACAATTAGAACCTGTTCCGGCGATTACCGGGATTCTTTTATTTACCACTTCGCAGCAATAACGGATACACTCGATATGCTCTTCTACCGTAAGGGTAGAAGCCTCGCCTGTTGTACCACAGATAATGATCGCATCCGTATGTCCTGCGATCTGCTGCTCGATCACTTCTTTTAATTTGTCATAGTTCACACTTCCGTCCTGATTCATCGGAGTAACAAGTGCTACTCCGGCTCCTGTAAAAATAGCCATAATTTCCTCCATTCTGCCGCGCCGTGGCGGCCATACATATATTTTTCCTGTAATGTAACGATTCCGGATCCAGTGTATGGGTGTCCTGAATCGTTACGTTGTTACAAACAGTTGAGTTTCCTGCACTAAAAAGGATATGCAACGTTCCGAGGAATGCTGCATATCCGCAATTTCAATACTTTGTAGCACTCCATCATAAAGATGACAGTCATATACCTGTTTGATATATGCCCAGGGTTAGCAGCATCAGGTTACTGCCCCCTTCGGCAGACTTTCCTTTCTTTGAGCCATCACTTGTGTCCCTGACACATCAGGAAAAATACTGATAAAGTCCGCGCCTCTACTGTTTTATTAACTTACTTTTTATCATAACACTTGTGTGTGTGTTCGTCAAGAACTTTTCGTGCAGGCACGAACCGGTTTTGACGTAGAAATATTACCATCAGATCAACTCATGGATCTCCTGCAGGGATTTCACTCCGATCTCGCCTTCATGGATCACGGTATAAATTCCATCTGCCGTAGCTTTTGCTGCTGCCATCGTCGTCATATATGGAATTTTCGCCTTAATCGCATTTTTACGGATGTAACTGTCATCAAAGGCTTTCTCGTCACCCGTCGCCGGAGTATTGATGATCAGCTGGATCTTGCCATTGATGATCGCGTCTACGATGTTTGGCTTGCCTTCATGCATCTTATTGATGCGCTCTGCCTTGATTCCATTTTCTTTCAGCAGTTCATACGTTGTTCCGGTTGCCAGGATTCCAAAACCGCATGCCTCGAATTTCTTCGCCACTTCAACGAGTTCCGGTTTATCTTTCTTGCTGACACTCATCAGTACATTTCCTTCTTTCGGAAGTCTTGTCTGTGTTGCCTCCTGTGCCTTAAAGAATGCCTCTCCGACATTTTCTGAAAGTCCAAGCACTTCTCCGGTCGAACGCATTTCCGGTCCAAGTACCGGATCTACTTCCTGGAACATGTTGAATGGGAATACAGCTTCCTTCACTCCATAGTATTTTGGATTTACCGGTTTCATATTCTCGATCGGAGAAGGATTTCCGGTCAATTCTCTTGTCATGATCTGGGTTGCCAGTTTTACCATCTGTACATTACATACTTTCGATACCAATGGAACCGTACGGGAAGCTCGCGGATTTGCCTCCAATACATACACTTTTCCATCTTCGATCGCATACTGCATATTCATCAATCCGCAGACACCCATTTCTTCGGCAATTCTGCGTGTATAATCTTTGATCGTCTCGACAAGTTCTGCCGGAATATTTTTGGATGGAAGGATACATGCGGAATCTCCCGAATGTACTCCTGCCAGCTCAATATGCTCCATAACAGCCGGTACAAAAGCGTGTTTACCGTCTGCAATCGCATCTGCCTCGCATTCCATCGCATGACGAAGGAAACGGTCGATCAGGATCGGACGGTCCGGCGTCACACCTACGGC
>ERZ779840.3460-NODE-3460-length-12429-cov-2.716583_pt1 | contig 12429 bp, 10 predicted proteins | sample MGYA00511561_ERZ779840 | MGnify/ENA primary metagenome ERZ779840 (study PRJEB29588, sample SAMEA2162036) | human gut metagenome | biome: human gut; feature: human-associated habitat; material: faeces | place: Denmark | collected 2008/2010 ...
GACTGAGATTCTGCAATGGTGCGAAAAAACCGGAAAAAGTTATTGGGAATACGTAAAGGAATGTGAGGAAGAAGATATCTGGGATTACTTGCAAGAAGTTTGGAAAACCATGCAGGCAGCCGTTCGCCGCGGACTGGAACAGGAAGGTGTATTGCCCGGTCCATTGAACCTGCGTCGCAAAGCCTCTACTTATTATATACGCGCCAGCGGATACAAACAATCCCTGCAATCCCGCGGACTGGTATTTGCCTATGCCCTTGCCGTAAGTGAAGAGAACGCTTCAGGCGGAACCATAGTTCCTGCACCTACCTGCGGTTCCTGCGGTGTGATGCCGGCAGTATTATATCATTTGGCAAAGAGCCGCGATTTCAGCGATATCCGCATCCTCCGCGCACTTGCCACAGCCGGTCTTGTAGGAAACATTGTAAAGACAAACGCATCTATATCGGGAGCGGAAGTTGGATGTCAGGGAGAAGTGGGTGTAGCTTGTGCTATGGCCTCAGCCGCTGCCAATCAATTATTCGGTGGTAGTCCGGCTCAAATAGAATATGCAGCTGAAATGGGATTAGAGCATCATCTGGGAATGACCTGTGACCCGGTTTGCGGATTAGTACAGATTCCCTGTATCGAACGAAATGCATACGCCGCCGCCCGTGCACTGGATGCCAACCTTTATTCCTCGTTCACCGATGGAATGCACCGCGTATCTTTCGATAAGGTTGTAGAAGTAATGAAAGAAACCGGAAACGACCTGCCTTCACTCTATAAAGAAACCAGCGAAGGGGGATTGGCAAAAGATTATCGACCGATGTGAGAGAGTTACAAGCTACGAGCTACAAGTCCTTGCGGCTTGATAGGGTTTAGTAGTTTAAAGACTGACATAGCGCAGCAACTTGTAACTCGTAGCTTGTAGCTTGTAACTTTCTCACTCTTCCGGTGGATAAATCGTATCATCCTTTCCCGTTACATCCACAGTATTCATCAGCCCTCCATCTTCCGAATAGAATAACTGATACTTCTGATTTCCCTGTTTCACTTCAATCACATATTGCATGGGTTGTAGCGGATATAGCAGGAAATAATAATCATCTTGTACCCAGTTTGCATATTCGCTATTATTAAATGCAGTCTGGACAGCTCCGGGAACGTCATTCCAATATATTTCCGATTCTGTCATCCACCAGTTTCCATTGGCATCAAACCATATATTCGAATCTTTCCCGTCCAGCCAGCAATCGGCTACAAAATACGAGCTTTTCTGTTTCCAGTCTACGTCCGTAGCACTTGGATACTTCTGTTTCAAAGCCTGTGTTACAGCCTCCGGCACATTGATACTCTTATCATCGCTATCATCATCACTGCATGCACTGAATGTCAGTGCGGTCATGCACATCATCATTGCCAACATCAAAAATTTTGTTTTCATCATTTTCCCCCTCCATTAGTCATCCAAACTGACAAACTGTCCTTTCTTATTGAATTTCAAAGAGAAATCATTGGCAAGTTCCACCTCAATCCCCGTACTTTTACGCTCTATCTTAGTGATAATTTCATTAGGAAAATTAGCCTTTACGTAATCTTTTACAGAAGCTGGGATAAGGGCGGCAGGCACAGCGTTCTTTTTACAGTCTACTTCCGTCCAATTGCCTTTCTTGTCGAAATCAATTTCCGTGCGGTCGGTCAGCGTCACTTCATACTTCTTAGATAAAAACTCACTGTCTATCTTGATGTATGAAATCTGCGGCTTACTGAAATACTGATTGATAAAGTTACGCGCAGTCAATGGAAGTTCCTTTACGTCTTTGGTAATCACATCACCGGCAAAAGCGAACTGAACGGCTACGATAGCCAATACGAGAATAGATAAAATCTTCTTCATAATCGTTATTGTTTTTAAGTGTTACTAATTTATTTCCTGTTTTTATTCACACTGCAAATAACGATACTGAATCGGGAAAGATTTGGGAATATTCGCCTTTAGCTTTTCTTTTGAGATTCTTTAACAAGCAAGAACAGATGCATTCCTTCCTGCCACTTATAAGTCAGACTGAGAGAGGCGGACAAAGCAATGGAACGGGCGATGGCAAGCCCCAAACCGGTAGAATCCTTCTTCCCGTCAATACTGCGATAGAAACGCCGGAACAACTTTTCTCCATCCAACGGATGTTCACCACTGTTCATGATAGTAAGAGAAGAAGGCGTAGTCGCTATATGCAGTTTACCGCCTTCACGATTATGCACCAAAGAGTTTTTCACCAAATTGGAAACCAAGATCTGTGCCAGTGAAAGGTTGCAGCGAATCACGAAAGGTTCCGCCTCTTTCGTACGTACCAGATGTATTTTCTTGCCTTCATATATATCCATCAAATCAGGCAATAGTTCATCCAAGACTTCATCTACAGAAACATCTTCCGTTTCGGTATATTGTCCGTTTTCAATACGGGAAAGCAGCAACAAAGATTTATTCAGTCTGACAGCTCTGCCCAATGTAGTATATATTTCATCCAGTTCTTTCAACTGTTCTTCCGTCATCGACTCATTCTCCGCAAGCAACTCTATCTTGCCACGAACAATAGCAAGCGGCGTCTGCAACTCATGCGAAGCATTTTCTATAAACTGCTTCTGTTCCTCATACGCCTTATAACTACGGTTTCCCATATCCACAGCCGCATCACCCAACTGCTGAAATTCCCGTATCTTCGTCGGATTATCCAACACCGGAAGCTCTTTTCCCGGCTGAATTTGTTGTAGCCAGTTCAACAGGCGATGCAACGGGCGAAATACACTTTGCAGTATCAGTCGTGTCCCAATGGATGTGCAAATTAAAAACAGCAGAAACAGTGCTCCCAAATACCACAGGATAGCCTCCACCATATCATCACGCTCCAAGATGGAAATCATCAGTTCCAGCTCATAAAACTGCCCGTCCGGCATACGGAAAGCAGTCTTTAGTACCCTCACCGGTTCATCTTCATCTTCGCTTTCTATATAGACAGTAGAGTCATAAAACTCTTCATCATAGTTCTCAGCTTCTTCTTCGGATATAGGCCGGAATTTGTAGAAAGACATCAATGTTCCCTCCGTATCAAGAATAGACGGGTCCATCAAGGCATTATTGATTAATATCTCACTGTAATTTTCAAGCGTATCATCCGTTTCATCCATCACTTCGTCAATAATGGCATAATAAAACAATACACCCCATACCGCCATCAACAGCAATAGCAGCAACGAGAGTTTCCGGTAGGTATAATGAAGCAATTTCATACTTCAGAGAGCTTATAGCCAAAACCATATACCGCCTTCAGTTCCACGGTAGCCTCAGCCTGTTTCAGTTTACGACGAAGATTTTTCACTTGTGAGTAAATGAAATCCAATGAATCTACCTGGTCGATATTATCTCCCCACACAGACTCCGCAAGACTCATTTTATTAATAACGCGATCAGGATTGACTATAAAATAATAAAGCAGATCGAATTCTTTCCGGTTCAGTTGCAAAGGCACTCCTCCTACTTCTACCTGACGCTTGTCAGGATACAGCAACAGATTTCCCATTGTAATGGAAACATCACCCTTTGCTTGCCGGCGGCGAATAACAGACTTCACCCGCGCATTGAGTTCGGCCAAATGAAAAGGCTTCGTAAGATAGTCATCGGCGCCCAGTTCCAGCCCTTCGACCTTATCATCCAAAGAATCCTTGGCAGAAATAATCAACACACTGTCACTACGATGCAGGTGTTTGAGTTCACGCAACAAATCCAGACCGCTTCCACCGGGCAACATAATGTCCAGCAGGATACAGTCATAATCGTAGTCATTCACTTTATCCAGTGCCGAAAAATAATCGGCAGCAGTTTCCACTACGAAATGCTCTTTTACAAGGGAAATGCGGATCGTTTCCCGCAAATCCGGTTCATCTTCTACAATCAGGATTTTCATACCGGCAAAGGAAACTCATAAATTAGGAAACAATCTGGAATCTTTGATCAGATGCTATCTGTTTCGTGCAAATCTTCCAGCAATTCTTCTTTCGCCAAGGATATTCTGCCATCGGCAGACACAGTGATCGATAGCGGAATGTAAAGGTCGGACTGCGGATAGCACACACTTGCCGCATAAACGATCCCCTGAGGTGTGGTCTTATCATACACCAGTCCCTCAAGAATAGAATGCTTCATGAACTTTGCATCCACCAACGAAGCAAAACTCTCTTTTGTAAACACCTTGTCAACAATAGACTTGCCGCCGGAAGTTATACGCAGGGTGATGCTGTTATCAACAAATTTATCTCCTTGTTCATTAATCACAACAGGTAAACTGTCATCCGGCCTGCGAACCACGCTCGATTGATACTCCTTACCTTTATAAGTAAAACTGGTCTTACTATCAGATACCTGCATACGTTGCAAACCATTGGCATCCACACTGTCTTTCATCAGTACCTGTATATCTCCCCTATCCTCTTTTTTCTGAGAAGAACAAGCTGACAACAGCCACATCGCTATACATATCCAGAAGTAAAATACGTTTCTCATTCTACCATTTGTTTACAATTAACGGGAACAAAGGAACAAAAAGGGAGGCAAAAATGCAAGGGAAAAGCAAAAGAAATAAAAAACGGGCGAATGATGTTCCGCCCGTTTCATAAAACTAATACCATACTATATTTTATTTATACCTATTGAATCTTGATGTTTATAAGACAACAGGAAAAGCAAAAAGTTTAATGGAATCTTTTGTTTTAACATAAAAAAGGAATATGGCCCAATATACCCTATCGTTTGCATCAAATCCCGGCAAATTATAGATTCAAAAAGCCAACTAAGTATTAAACTGAGCAAGTCTTATTCTTAGATTACGGATAAATAACTATCTTTGCCGCCTCATAAAAAACACATACATGATGACAAATATTAAACTAGCTGTTTTATTAATCATTCTCAGTCTCTTGTCCAGTTGTTCTGAAGAGACAATCATTAATTATATTGATCCTCTTGTTCCCGAAGAACGTGCACAAGGAGTCATAAAAGTCAAGGCGGAAGATTACAGTCCGGAAATTTCCATGTTAATGTTACAGGATGGAGAATCAGAAGATATTCTGTTCGATGCCAACCAAAGAAGTTTCCGTGTCAATGCTCCGCTACAAGTGTCTATCAATGAAAAGCAGGAACTGTTCGTTCGCTTTTTCTGCCCCCGCCCGATTAAGGATGTGAAAGTTTGGGCAAGCATTGTCGGTTACGATGAAGAATTTCTGTTGGCTGATTTTGAAACGGTACCCGGCTTCATTGAATTTCATAAAGCACTCCCCATGATTTCCGGAGACAAGGAATATACGACTGCTTCCGGAAAAACAATCGTGATCAAAGCTAATCCCCATATCAGTGCGGCAGATCTAACTTTACGTATCGACTGTGAAGATTCGCTTTATAAGAAAATGACCGGTGTAATACCTCAATACAAAATTTCTTTCTCTGCCTATAGCCGTCAAGGAAGCTGGGCTTATCCGATACGTCCCGCCCATTGTCGGGAGGGCGTGGCTCTAATGTTAAATCTGGCATACGCATTCTCTTCACAGGAATTCGCAGACGAGCTGGAAAAATACAGAGGAAAGCTACATAGCGACAACAATAAAACAGTTGTCAATGTCGATCAATTGAAGCAGAAAGTACTAAACCACAGCGCATACCTTCTCGGGCACGTCAGTGGTGTAAACGGTTTGGGTGGAGGTAGCACTTTAGGTTTGGCAGAATGGTGCTTTTTACAGCATTATCCCGATGATGAGTACAACATACATACCGTTTTCCACGAAATAGGGCATTGCCTCGGATATGGGCATGATGGTAACATGACCTATGAGCAGACAGGGCCCGGATGGATTACCCTGGGACGTGCTGTCTATCTGAAGTTAGGTCAGGAGAAACGTCTCCCTGTTTATTCACGGCGTTTTATGCATACCCGAAAAAATGCGACCACCCTATACGGCAGTTCTAAATATGTAGGTTCCTCATTTGTCATAGAAGATCCAGAACTGGATGCAATAGACGGTGGTCTCGGTTTTCAGCCGGTAGAAGACAACGAAAACATCGCAGACGGTACCCCGTTATCGGTGTCATTAAAATGGTCGGACGTACCCGAAGCTACAGAAACAACTTTCAAACCTAAAGATGTTACAGCCTATCAGGATCGCATTTACATAGTTAATAATGCTACCGGAAACTATAGCGTAGAAGTCTTCCAAGAGAAGAACGGGCAAGTAATCCATTGTGGACGTATCAAGAACTGGACACGCAACGGCACATCCGAAACTTTTGCCGGTGAGCCCAATGGAATTACAGCCGCCCATGGCAAAATATATGTAACCAATACGAGTAGCCGGACAGATGTTTTTGATGCCACGACACTGGAGTTCATAACATGTATCGGAAACGGACAATGGGGTGAAGGCAGCTATCAAACCGTACATGCTTTCGAAACTTTAGTAAAAAACGGTTGTATATTCATCCGTGATAAAAGACGTGTTTGCGTCTTTATGGAAAAAGATGTCACAGCGGATAATTGTATGCGCATACCGAACTATTGCCGTTTCAACAATGTAGGTGAAGTAATGGGAACATACGGAATGACGATAGATAAAGACAATATACTTTATACCACCCACATTGGTAAAAAGGAAATCTATGCTTATGATCTTACTACCATGCGTGAACAGAAGGTATTAAATCCGATCCGCACCCTGAAGCTGCCAACGCAAGCTTATGATGTGGTTTCCTGGGACGGTCGTATGTTTGTGACTTTAAATCAAAAGACAGAATGTCTTGTAGAGATCAATCCCCAGGATGGAAGCATCTTAAAAGACTATTCTACCATAAACGGAAAGTCTTTTAGCAATCCGGAGAAAATAGCCCTGGCCCGCCAAACTCTTTTTGTGATAAACCGCGGAACGGGTACAGTGACAGGCATCCCATTAAATGAATTGAAATAAGAAGAAAGAAATGAAGATAATATATATACTATTCGCAGGTTTATGCCTGCTTTCATGTGAAAAGACAAAGATAGAAGACGTAATCCGGGAAGTGGAACCGGAACAACCTTCATCCATACATTATTACTACTCTTACAAAGTCGAAGAGGTGATTAATGCAGAAAAGCTTGGATATGTTTCCGGTGAATTCATGCCCGGCTGCACATATATATACGGTGACACTCTCTTCATTGCCAATACTCAAAGCGGACATTTCAGCGTGGAATTATACAATTTGTCCGCTCATCAGAAAATAGGTTCATTAAATACATGGACCTACAATGATGCAACGCAAACATTCAACAACTATGTAGAAGCCATTTCCGTAGCCAATGGAAAACTCTATCTCGCCAATATAGGCTCATGCATTGATGTTTTCGATGTACATACACTGAAATTTATAACCCGAATCGGAAACCGTAACTGGGGGCATGGAAATGCACAGTTGTTTCACACCCATGCAATAGCTATTGTAGACGATTATATAATAGTACGCATGAAAGATGGCCTGCAAGTAACCTTGCAAAGTGATGTGAGTGCGGAAAAATACCAGAATATAAATTACTACTCACGTGGAAGCCTGAATGGGTTCGATGTAAACAACGGATTTTATCCGCACCAGATGGCAGTAGATACGACCGGATTGGTGTTTCTCGCCGATTACGGACAATATGGAAACCGGAAAATACATGTGATCGATACTTCCCTTATCCAAAAGGGAAGCAATATCACAATGACTACCAGCCAGACGCTTCCTCTGGAATTTAATCCCCGAGGAATAGCCCTATACAAAAATCTGATGTACATCTCAGCATCCGATGGTAGTATCCGGTGTTATGACAGGGATAAGAAGAAATTCTTCCTGACCTTCAAATCAGTGCCTGGCTATACATTCAAAGGCGGACAGAAGTTATTGGTTCATAACAATCGGCTATGGGTCACGGATATCTCAACGAGAGAGATCGTCGGAGTAGACATATTCCGCAATGTGATTGAGGAATATGAATAATAACAAGACAAAAGCTACTTCACAAAGCCATTTTTATAATAATCATAAGCCGCTTCAATCTTTTCCGGAGTATCAGCCTTTAAAAGCAACAGCAGTTCGCGAGTAAATTCCAAATGCCCCGTACCATTGGCAGTTACAATATTCTTGTCGCTGACGGCTTGTTTTTCCAGGTATCCGTCTTCATTGGTATATCGTTCACCGGCAAACTCTTTCAGATATGGAAGCGTGTTGCTGGTATGCTTCACATTATTCAGAAAACCATGTGCACCCATGAATGCGGAAGCATTGCAGATGGCTCCTACTATTTTACCACGTTGCAAAGCATCTTGCACGATAGGCACCACCAATTCCGATTCGGGTGATTGCCACTGCATGCCACCTATCAGAATCAATGCTGCATAATCGGCAGGCATAGTCTGAAAACTATAATCCGGCACTGTGCGGAATCCGCCTATGGAACGGACTTCATCCAGCGTCGGAGCAACTGTCTTTGGTGTATATTTCACTTCGCTACCCGGTATCACCCCGGTATTTAAAGAAATAGCGAGAAACGCGCCTTCCCAATCGGCATAATCATTCAATAGGAGAAATAATACTTCCTGTTTCATTGTTTTCTGTTTTTAGAGTTTCATAATCTATCTGCAAAGATACACTAATATGCTGAAAACAAAAACACAGCGCAGTCTACTTAACTTATTGTCTATTGGCCCTCTTGATATCCATCAGTGAAATGTTCTCATTCCGGTATCGGGCATTCGGATTGAGCTCGCCTTTTGCCAGCAGCGGGTCTTCGTCATTTTTTTTGAACTGAATAGCTTTCTGCGGACAGTTTTGAATGCAGGCGAAGCAGAAATCGCAGTCTCCCTGCATGGCAATCCCATTCGAAGTAAACTCATAGTTTCCACGCGGGCAGACATCCGTACAGGCTCCGCAACCGATGCAATTCTCCGTAACGACAAAATACCGTTCACTTTTCTTGAGAAAACCCACTTCAGGATCAAGTCCCGAAAGCGTCATGAATCCTGCATGCATCTGCCGCTCCTCTTCACTTACCGGTTCGTGCCACTCTCGCCTGCAGGAGATGTCCCCGGTGATTCGCTGCAAGTTCTCCGGAATATGCTTCTCTATTTTAATCTGTTCGTTCATGTCGAAGTTCGGCAACCAATTATCCACCATGATGAGCGTGGCAATATAATCAAATGGGTTACCCGCCTCGCGCGATATACCATCCCATATCTCTACCGCGTCGCATTTTCTCGCTCCATAAGTGAGGACTGCGAACTTATATCCTGCTTTCAGCTTAGCTTTCCTGATGAAGTTCCGCACCATATTGGGCGGCATATGGCCATATATCGGATAGACAATACCTATTTCATCCGCCTCGAACTCGTACCGGTTTTGTCTCACCATTTGCGGAATACTCAATAACTGTCCTTCCGGTTCCGCTAATTGGCGAGCAACGTGCAGACAGTTTCCTGTAGCGGTAAAATAAAAAATGATGCGTTTCTTCTGCGGCTTTTCAGCGCAGGAGGACAAAGAGGATAATCCTATTGACGAGGTGGCTACTCCTGCGACAATCATACCGATTCTCGCCAAAGCTTCTCTACGGCTGATTCCTTTATCTGTTCCCATATCAGATTCTAATTTGAGGTTTATACTTTCGTTATTGACAGAACTCACTTTCAATGATGCAAAGTTACATGATAAATAAAAGTGCATCCATAGACGCATTACGGTTTCAAACACCAATTTTACTGTATGTGAACAGAGACCTTGCAACAGAATAAAAGAACAAGGTGATGTCACAAAAAAAACGCTGATATCATTGCCGTTATACGACAACAATATCAGCGACCCACTATTTATTACAGAGATGAAAGTCTTCTATAAAGGTACGACCTCCCCAATCACGGGAACCAGCATATTCAGCGAATCTTGTTTCTGCATATTCTTTTCGTTCATCAGAGGTTCATCCCAAGGATGCCTTGCCAGGGCATATTTGGAATGATGTACCGTCAATATTCTTTTCGCTTTCAGTTCTCTGGCAGCCTTTCCCATATCCGAAGGCATCAGATGGATATACTTCCAGTCTTCATTATATTGGCCGTTCTCCAGAATGGCAAGGTCTATATCGGGAAAGCGTTTTCCGATTTCTTCAAAATGAGAATCATATCCACCGTCTCCTGCCATATATAGCTTCTGAGACGGAGTTTCCAACAGGAAGGACGCCCACAAGGTTTGGTTGGCTTTCAGACCACGCCCGGAGAAATGTCGTGCCGGAAGACAATGAACGGTAAAGCCGTTATCCAGTGCGGCATTTTCCTGCCAATCCAATTCCACAAGCTGCTCTTTGCTGTATCCCCAATGCTCCAGATGCTCGCCGACACCCAATCCGCAAATCACCTTGCCCACCCGGTCTTTCAGACTTTTCACAGTGCGATAGTCCAGGTGGTCCCAATGGTCGTGACTGATTACCAGATAATCAATATCCGGCATATCCTCCGGTTTATAAATATCGGTTCCCTTGAATGGTTTATTGACAAAGGACACAGGGGAAGCCATGCAGAATACAGGGTCAACCAGAATACGTTTTCCGTCTATCTGGATAAAGTAAGAGGAATGCCCGAACCAGATGAGTACATCTTTATCACGCTCCAATTTATGCAAGTCCGTTTTCATGGTCGGAACTGCATCTTCCGGACGCAATCCTTCCGGCTTGCGGAACAGGAAAGAAAACATAGCCTCAAAGAACCCTTTATCCGACGCCATCACCGGCGTCTGGTGCAGATTGCTGAACTGACCGTCACGGTAATGGGGCGAACGTTTGATTCTCTCCAAGCGCTCACCTTGGGGCAGTCGGCCGAAGCTCGGCTGATTGATAAAGGCGAACACGGAAATACATATTACAGCAATGACTGCTATTATTATTCCAAACCACATACGTACTTTTCTTTTTCTCATTCTAAATTAGTTTATGAGTTACAAGCTACAAGATACAAGCTACGAGTACCTTTCGGCGTGATAGCCGAGCGATTTTTTTGCCCACAAACATAGCGCAGCCACTCGTAGCTTGTAGCTCGTTGCTTGTAACTTTTACAACGTTTCCTGTTTCAACTGTTCCACAAACGCATCAATGCGTCTCAGTTCTTTAGGAATATTGATACTCTGCGGACAGTGTGGCGAGCATTGGTCGCAACCGATACAATGGCTTGCCTGACGCAGGCGTGGCACACTGCGGTCGTATCCTACAAGGAAAGCACGACGCGCCTGCCTGTAATTCTCATCCTGCTGGCTCTTCGGCACATTGCCTTCATTCACACATTTATTATAATGTATAAGCACGGCAGGAATATCAATACCATAAGGACAAGGCATGCAATATTTGCAGTCATTGCAAGGCACCGTAGGATATTTCAGCATCAACTGTGCCGTTTCTTCCAGAAACTCCTTATCATCCTCGGTCAGAGGAATCAGCGGGGAGTATGTACGGATATTATCTTGCAGATGCTCCATATACGTCATACCACTCAACACCGTCAACACCAGTTCCGGGGAACCGGCAAAGCGAAATGCCCACGATGCCACACTATCTTCCGGGCGACGTTGTTTAAGACGCGTCATGATATGAGTGGGCACATTAGAGAGGCGTCCTCCCAACAGCGGTTCCATAATGACCGCCGGAATATTGCGCTTCACCAATTCATCATACAGATAATCCGCATTCACATTGCGTCCCGAAGCATGTTTCCAATCCACATAATTAAGCTGTATCTGTACAAAATCCCATTTCACTTCATCGTGCAGGGAGAGTGCATAATCATATGTGTCTACCGAACCGTGAAAAGAGAATCCCAGATTGCGGATACGCCCCGCCTCCCGCTCTTTCAACAGAAATTCCATCATTCCGTTATCAATATACCGTGCCTTGAAAGCCTCCGTTCCGCCACCACCGATGGAGTGGAGCAGATAGTAATCGATATAATCCGTCTGCAAATCCTCGAACGACTTGCGATACATGGCAATGGAATTCTCACGGCTATAATTACTGAAATTAGAGAGCTTGGTAGCAATGAACAGTTTCTCACGCGGATGACGTTTCAGCGCAATGCCTGTTGACTTCTCCGACCATCCCTGCACATAAACCGGGGATGTATCGAAATAATTCACCCCGTGTGCGATGGCATAATCCACCAATTCGTTTACGGCATCCTGGTCAATCATATCCCCTTTCCCGTCCGGTGAAGGAACAGTAGGCCAGCGCATACAGCCATAGCCGAGAAGTGAAACACGATCTTTCTGAGCCACAGAGGTGCGGTAAGTCATTTTATCCGTAGGCACCGGCGTAGATGCAGTACCTCCGGGCGTCACCCCGTCTTTTTGCTTGCAACTATAAAGAG
>ERZ779840.3462-NODE-3462-length-12421-cov-3.018842_pt1 | contig 12421 bp, 11 predicted proteins | sample MGYA00511561_ERZ779840 | MGnify/ENA primary metagenome ERZ779840 (study PRJEB29588, sample SAMEA2162036) | human gut metagenome | biome: human gut; feature: human-associated habitat; material: faeces | place: Denmark | collected 2008/2010 ...
AGAGCATCTGCCTTACAAGCAGAGGGTCATAGGTTCGAGCCCTATAGGTCCCATTGGCAGTGGAAACACTGGGCCAGGCCGGCGTGGCGGAACTGGCAGACGCACAGGACTTAAAATCCTGCGGGACTAATCTCCCGTACCGGTTCGATTCCGGTCGCCGGCAGTAAACAAGCTTATCTTTTGTGAAAGGTAAGCTTGTTTTTTCTTTAATTGGAATTAAAAAACTGAGTCCGCATGATATTTTGTTATAAAAAAACACTCGAAAATTGATTGCTATATGTTGGAAACGGTAGTATAATAATATAAATGTGGGATTTGTTTCGGATTGGATTGTGAGGATATTAGAATGAAAGAAAAGAAAATGCTAAAACTGAGAATAGGTGTTGTAATTGCAGTTCTTTTATGTCTGGGTATAATCATATTTTTTGCGTCAAAGCGGATTGAAGCAGCTTTAGCAGGAGAAATGCAAAAAACACTGGAGGATGTGGCAACACAGAATATTATTGCCGTAAATAAAGAAATAGCAGCGAAGTACAAGCTGTTGATTGCTCTGGCGCGGGAAGTGGAGAGCAGGACGGATGATATAGAGACTTTTCTGGATGAGATGAGCGGGATTGTGGACGTTTATCAGTTTAAAAGAATCGGTTATGTGGACAGTGACGGAGTAACCCATACAACCGATGGGTATGAGCAGGATTTGTCGTATCGTGAATTTTACCAGCAGAGTATGAGGGGGAATACCATGATTACGGATGCAATGGAGGACAGCATTGGTGACTTGCATGAGCTGATTAATGTATTCAGTGTTCCGGTTTACAATGAAGATCATAGCAAAGTACAAGGAGTTCTGTTTGCAACTTACCAGACGGAGAATTTTAAAGAGATTCTGAATGTGGAATGTTTTGATGGGCAGGGATATGGCTGTATTCTTGATTCATCCGGAAATATCATGGTCAACTCGTCGGATGACGGATTTGGAGAAGAGAAAGATTTATTTGTGGCATTGGAGTCAAAGGACAACCGGAATAAGAAAGCGATTGAACAGATTCAGGAAAGCAACAGACAGGGAATCAGTTGCACCGGAATGATTTATCTGGATAAGGAAGAGTATTTTTATTATACATCATTAAATCACCAGATCAACGAATCCGTACAGTGGTATTTCATGTCACTGGTGCCGGCGAAAGTACTCGGACAGAGACTTCAGCCTGTTCAGGCAATGATAAATGTACTTACCGTAATAATATTTGCAGTTGCCGTTATCGGAGTTGCAATCTATGTATTCAGCTATCACTGGACGAAACGCAGACTGTTAAAACTCGCCTATGTCGATCCACTTACAAATGGCTGGAATTATCAATATTTCAAGGAAAAAATGCATGATATATCCAAAAAGCAGGGACAGATCATCGCCATGGATATCAATGATTTTAAAATTGTCAACAGCACCTGCGGAATTGAAATGGGAGATCTGGCACTGAGAAATATCTGGGATGTCCTGAAGAAAAGCCTTAAAAATGATAAAGAATTTGCGGCACATGTAAATGCCGACAGGTTTGCCCTGTATCTGGCGACGCTGGACAGGAAAGAGCTGATAAGCCGGATTGATGGGATGACCCATGAGATTGAAGCAATATCAGACGAACTGAATATTCCACGGATTATTCCTGCATTTGGTATCTATTCCCTCGAGAAAGACGGAAAACTGGAAAAATGTTATGGACGTGCGATGGAAGCACAGCATCTGATAAAAGGACGCAGAGATCGTAATTATGCGTTCTATAATGAAGTTAATGTCGAGCGGATGGAAGAAGAAAGAGAGATGGAAGACTCCTTTGAGGAGGCGATGGAACGGAAGATGTTCGAGGTATGGTACCAGCCGAAGTTCAGTGTAGATAATTATACCGTGGTAGGTGCAGAAGCATTGATCCGATGGAGAAAAGAGGATGGCTCACTCTGGTCACCGGGCAAATTTATTCCGCTGTTCGAGAAAAACGGAATGATTTCAACCCTGGACGAATATATTTTCCGCGAAGTATGCCGGCAGCAGGAAGTTTGGGAAAAAGAGGGAAAGAAAATGTTCCCTGTTTCCGTTAATATTTCCAGGGCAAGTCTTTATTTCGGAGATATTGTAGACAAATATAAAGGAATCCTGGAACAGTATACACTTGATTCAAGATATATAGAACTGGAAATAACGGAAAGTGCAACGATTAATAATTCAGAGATTGCGTCATTGATTGAGAAATTTCATGAAGCAGGATTCCATGTACTGCTCGATGATTTCGGAAACGGATATTCTTCTCTGGCATCGCTGAATGTCATGCATTTTGATACTCTGAAGCTGGATAAGAGTCTGATCGATTACATTGGTGATAAGAATGGCGAGACCCTGCTCTATTACATTACAAGACTGGCACAAACACTCGGACTTACGATTACGGCAGAAGGTGTTGAAACAAAAGAACAGGTGGAGTTTATCCATAAATTGCAATGTACGGATATTCAGGGATTCTATTTCTCAAAACCGCTGCCTGTCGATGAATACGAAAAATTAATAAGTAAATAATAAGAGTAGTATGACTGAGTCATATTGTCCGATATTTTCTAACAATTTCCACAGATAACTTGACAATAAATTAGTGAAAATGTATAATAAGAATATGTTTTTTTGTAAAAAATAGTATTTTTTTACCAAATGCACAGAAAAAGAGAATAAAACAGATTTGTGCATTACAAGGGAGGTGAAAATGTGTTACAGGAGACCATGCAGAAAATCAGGGAAGCAGAGTTTAAAGCAGATAATATTCTGAAGCAGTCCGAGGAAGACGCAAGGGATATTGTAGAAGATGCAGGAAAGAAAGCTGTGAGTATGAAGCATGAAGCAGCAGTGTCCGACAGACAGAGAATGGACGAAACCGCTAAGACGGCGGATACATGGAATGAACGAGAACTTCAGGTTGCTTTAAAAGAGGCAGGAACAGAGATTACAAAACTCAGGGAGCTGGCTGAAAGAAAGGAGAAAGAAGCGATAGAACTGGTGCTTTCATTAATCTGGTAGAATAGGAATGTTGAAAGGAGGGAGAAGTGCATGGCAGTTTTAAAAATGCAGAAGATAAATCTGTGTGCCATGAAGAAGAACCGGAAACGCATTCTTGAGGCTGTTCAGGCTATGGGGGTAGTGGAAGTGAGCAGCTGGCAGGACGAGATGGAAGGTTTTCAGAAAATGGATACTTCTGCACAAAAGTCACAGTTTGAAAAGACGGCAGCAACTATAGATCAGGCATTGGAAATTCTGGAAAAATATGCACCGGAAAAGAAAGGTATGTTGGCATCACTGGCAGGCAGGGAATTTGTCAGTTCCCAGACGTTTCACAAGGCGATGCAGGACAAGAATCTGTATCTGTCGGTTGCGAATGAGATTGTCCAGCTGGAGAAAAGCATGGCGGAAAATCATGCGAATATTCTAAAGATGAGCACGAAGATTGATAACATCATGCCATGGGTATCGATGGATATTCCGATGAATACAACAGGAACAAAGAATACAGATGTACTGATCGGAACGATTGAAAGAGAAGTAACACAGGAACAGATCTATGAAATACTGGCTGCGAATGCATCGGAAGCGGATGTGGATGTGACAGTGATTTCTATGTCCAGAAACCAGACCTGTCTGGTGGTTATCTGTCTGAAAAAGGACAGGGAATGTGTAGAAGATGCACTGAGAACAGAAGGCTTTGCAAGAGTACCGTTTCTGTCGAGAAAAGACCCGGCGAAGCGGATCGAAGTTCTGAAAGAGAAAATAAGCAAACTGGAAGAAGAGAACCGGGAAGCGGAAGCGAAGATGACAGATTTGGCAGTCAATCGGGAAGATTTAAGACTGATCTCCGATTATTTCCGGATTCGTGCAGAGAAGTACCGGGTGCTTGGAAATCTGGCACAGTCAGAAAATACATTTTTCATCAGCGGTTATGTACCGGAGAAAGAAGCCGGAAAAGTAGCGGACATATTAGAGAACAGATTCGATGCTATGGTTGAAATCTGTGATCCGGATGAAGGGGAAGAACCTCCGGTACAGCTTGAGAATAATGTATTCTCGGCATCGACGGAGGGTGTGGTAGAATCCTTTGGTCTTCCGAAAAAGGGAGAGATCGATCCGACGTTTATTATGTCATTTTTTTATGTATTTCTGTTCGGACTGATGCTTTCTGATGCGGCATATGGATTAATCATATCGCTGGCATGCGGAATTGTTCTATGGAAATATAAAGGAATGGAAGAGGGACTGAAGAAATCCCTGCGGATGTTTTTTTTCTGTGGATTGTCAACCCTGTTCTGGGGATTGATGTTTGGTGGATTTTTCGGCGATCTGGTAAAGGTTGTCGCAAATACATTCTTCCATAAAGATATGACATTACAGGCGGTGTGGTTTGAACCGCTGAATGATCCGATGAGACTGCTTCTGTATTCTCTGTTATTTGGAATCATTCACCTGTTTACCGGACTCGGAATTAAGGGATATATGATGATAAAAGATGGCAGATATCTGGACTGTCTGTATGATGTGGGATTCTGGTTTGCACTGCTGATTGGATTACTGCTTCTGCTGATTCCAAGTGAGCTGTTTGCATCCATCGCAGGACAGACCTTCATATTTCCGGCATTTGTCAATGTACTGGCAAAGATACTTACGATAATCGGACTGGTTGGAATTATTCTGATGTCGGGAAGAAGAAAGAAGAACCCGGCACTCCGTATTGCACTCGGACTTTATGATATCTATGGGATCACAAGCTGGCTGTCAGATGTACTGTCCTACTCCAGACTTCTGGCATTGGGACTTGCAACCGGAGTTATTGCGCAGGTAGTCAATTCGATGGCATCCATGATGGGAGACGGCATTCTGGGAGCTATATTCTTCATCGTTGTATTTATCATCGGACATACACTGAATCTGGCAATCAATCTTTTAGGTGCATATGTGCATACAAATCGTCTGCAATATGTAGAATTTTTCGGAAAGTTTTATGAGGGCGGCGGAAGACCGTTTGAGCCTTTTAAGCAAAATACTAAATATATAAGAATTAAGGAGGACGTTTAGGTTATGAGTGAATTAGGAATTGTTTATGCATTATTAGGTGCAGCAGTAGCGGTATTATTAGCAGGTGCTGGGTCAGCAATCGGAGTAGGTGTTGCAGGACAGGCAGCAGCAGGAGTTGTAACAGAAGATCCGGGTAAATTTGCAAAAGTACTTATTTTACAGCTTCTTCCTGGTACACAGGGTATTTACGGATTGTTAGTAGGATTCATTGTATTATCCAAAGTAGGATTGCTTGGCGGCGGGGTAGCACAGATTTCTGTTCAGACAGGGCTTATGATCCTCGCAGCATGCCTTCCTATCGGTGTTGTCGGATTAATTTCCGGAATGCATCAGGGAAAGACAGCGGTAGCAAGTATCGGAATCGTAGCAAAGAAACCAGAGCAGTTTGCAAAATCAATGCTTTTCCCGGCAATGGTAGAAACATATGCAATTCTTGCCCTGCTTATTTCCATTCTTGCAGTAACAGCAATTCAGGTATAAAGGCAGGAAGGAGAATCTTACATGGCTGGGGTTGATAAAATTATTGGAGAGATTCTGGAAGAGGCAGAAAAAGCAGCGAATGAAAACAGACAGGAAGCTCAGAAAAAAGCCGATGCAATTTTGGAAGATGCGAAAAAGGAATGTGCAAAGGCTGAAAAAGAGACGGACCAGAAGATAGAAGCTGCGAAAAAAAGTATTGAACAGAGAGCGAAATCATCTGCCCAGTTAAAAAAGAGACAGGAAATATTAAAAGCAAGACAGCAGATTATATCGGAGATTCTGGATAAATCATACCAGCATATTTTTCAGATGGGAGAACAGGAATATTTCGCCCTGCTGGAAAAAATGCTGAGAAAATTTGCACTGCCGAAGGATGGAGAAATCCATTTTTCCAAAACAGATTTGGAGAGAATGCCTTCCGGTTTCGGAAAAGTAATAGAGGATGCTGCCGCACAGAATGGCGGAACTCTGGCATTATCGCAGGAAGCGATGCAGATCGATGGAGGATTTATTCTGGTTTATGGAGGAGTGGAAGAGAATTGTTCCCTTCAGACGATATTTCATACGCAGAGAGAATATCTGGCAGATAAGGTGCATGAGTTTTTGATACAGGAAAATTAGAAAGGGGAATGTGGAAATATGGCAGATAATTATGTATATGCAGTTGCCCGGATACGTTCCCTGGAACTGTCGCTTTTTTCCGATGCTGTGATTGAACAGTTGATTTCCTGCAAAACATATGACAGCTGTCTGCAGTTCCTGAACGAAAAAGGATGGGGCGATGCAGATGAACAGATGAATGCGGAGGCTATGCTTTCCAGAGAAGAAGAGAAGATCTGGGAGGTCATAAGAGGACTTACCCCGGATATGTCCGTATTCCATGTTCTGTCATATCCGCATCTGTTCCATAACCTGAAGGCGGCTGTAAAACAGGTGGTGCTGGGAAAAACAGAGGCAGATATTTTTTATGATGACTGTGAAATCAGCGGGGAACAGATGGTGAAATGTATCGCTGAGAAGGATTACCAGGCATTGCCGAAAAATATGCAGGAAGCAGCAGCACTTGCATATGAAACTTTTGTGCAGACAAGGGACGGTCAGTTATGTGATATCATTGTAGACCGGGCGGCGCTTGAAGCGATTTACGAAGAAGGACAGAAAGCAGAACATACAATTTTAAAAGATTATGCAGAATCCACGGTGGCAGTGGCGGATATCAAGATTGCAGTGCGCTCCCAGCGGACGGGCAAGAGCCTTGATTTCATGCGGCAGGCAATGGCGGAATGCAAAAGCATTCGTGTGGAAAAATTAAGCCATGCGGCATTAAACGGACTGGAAAGTATCTGCAGCTATCTGGAGGAAACGGATTATTCCGAGGGTGCGGCGGCACTGAGGGAATCCGCGTCCGCATTTGAGCGGTTTTGCGATAACAGGATCATCAAAACGATAAAACCTCAGAAGTATAATTCATTTTCGGCCGGACCTCTGATTGCTTATGTTCTTGCAAGAGAAAATGAGATAAAAACAGTACGGATTATTTTATCGGGAAAACAGAATGGTTTTCCGGATAGTGCAATCCGGGAAAGGGTAAGGGAAATGTATGTATAAGATAGCAGTATTAGGTGATTATGACAGTATATATGGATTTGCCACCATAGGTCTTGATACATTTCCGGTAACAGATACAGAAAATGCAGCAAAGCAGCTGCATACCCTGGCGGCGAATGATTATTCCGTGATTTATGTGACAGAGGAACTTGCGGACAGGATTTCTGAGGAAATTGAAAAATATGCAGAGCAGGTACTTCCGGCTATCATACAGATTCCGGGAGTATATGGAAATACAGGAGCAGGTGTGGCAAATGTAAAGAAAACCGTAGAGCAGGCAGTCGGCTCAGATATTCTGTTTGGCGGAAATGAGAAAGGTGTGTGATGAGTCGAGATGAGTAAAGGAAAGATTAAAAAAGTAGCAGGACCTCTGGTAATCGCTGAGGGAATGCGCGATGCAAATATGTATGACGTAGTCCGTGTCAGCAATCAGAGACTGATTGGAGAAATTATAGAAATGCATGGAGATCAGGCTTCCGTACAGGTATACGAGGAAACCTCAGGATTAAAGCCGGGAGAACCGGTGGAATCCACGGATATGCCTTTGTCTGTAGAATTAGGACCGGGACTGATTACCAGTATCTATGACGGAATCCAGAGACCATTGGATGATATTATGAAGATTGCCGGAAACAATTTAAAGAGAGGGGTGGAAGTACCGTCCCTGAAGAGAGATAAAAAGTGGAATTTTGTTCCGGTCTTACAGGCAGGCGACAAAGTAGAACCGGGTGATGTATTCGGTACGGTGCAGGAAACCATCGTGGTACAGCAGAAGATTATGATTCCATATGGAGTATCTGGTACGATCAAAGAAATCAAAGCCGGCGAGTTTACGGTGGAACAGGTAGTGGCAGTAGTTGAAACTGACAAGGGTGAGAAAGAACTTACCATGATGCAGAAATGGCCGGTACGAAAGGAACGTCCTTACAAAGAAAAACTTCCGCTCGATATGCCATTGATTACAGGACAGAGAGTAGTAGATACCTTTTTCCCGATTGCAAAGGGCGGTGTTGCGGCAGTTCCAGGGCCATTCGGAAGCGGAAAGACGGTTATCCAGCATCAGCTTGCAAAATGGGCGGAAGCAGATATCGTGGTATACATCGGCTGCGGCGAACGTGGAAATGAGATGACGGACGTTCTGAATGAATTTCCGGAACTGAAAGATCCAAAGACGGGACAGTCCCTGATGGAACGTACCGTATTGATTGCAAATACTTCGGATATGCCGGTTGCAGCCAGAGAGGCATCGATTTATACAGGTATTACCATCGCAGAATATTTCAGGGATATGGGTTATTCCGTGGCACTTATGGCAGATTCCACTTCCAGATGGGCAGAAGCATTAAGAGAAATGTCCGGTCGTCTGCAGGAAATGCCTGGTGAAGAAGGATATCCGGCATATCTGGGAAGCCGTCTGGCACAGTTCTATGAACGCGCCGGAAAAGTTGTTTCTCTCGGTAAAGAAGGAAGAACGGGTTCACTGTCTGTAATTGGTGCAGTATCTCCTCCGGGTGGTGATATCTCAGAGCCGGTATCACAGGCTACCCTGCGTATCGTAAAGGTATTCTGGGGACTCGATTCGGCACTGGCATATAAGAGACATTTCCCGGCAATCAACTGGCTGACCAGTTACTCTTTGTATACGGACAGTATGGGCAAATGGTTTGATGACAACGTGTCCGACCAGTGGATGGGTTACAGACAGAGACTCATGGGACTTCTGCAGGACGAGGCGGAACTGGAAGAGATCGTAAAGATGGTAGGTATGGATGCCCTGTCGGCAGAGGATCGTCTGAAGATGGAAGCAGCACGTTCCATCCGTGAAGATTTCCTGCATCAGAATTCTTTCCACGAAGTAGACACCTACACTTCATTAAGAAAACAGTTCCTTATGATGGAGCTTGTAATCGGATTTTATGACTATTCCCTTGAGGCATTAAAGGAAGGGGCTTCCATACAGAAGCTGATTTCCATGGCAGTCAGGGAAAAAATCGGTCGTTTTAAATACACATTGGACGAAAATATTGACGCAGAGTATGACAGAATTAGCAAAGAGCTTCATACAGAAATCGCAAATGTGTTGGGAAAGGAGGAATAGCGCATGCCAAAAGAGTATAGAACCATTCAGGAGGTAGCAGGTCCTCTGATGCTTGTTCATGGCGTAGAAGATGTTGCGTATGATGAACTGGGAGAAATCGAGCTTGCCTCTGGAGAGATAAGAAGATGCAAGGTGCTGGAGATCAACGGATCGGATGCACTGGTACAGTTGTTTGAAAGCTCTACCGGTATCAATCTTTCTAACAGTAAAGTGCGTTTTCTTGGAAAAAGTATGGAGCTTGGAGTTTCGGAAGATATGCTGGGAAGAGTCTTTGACGGACTGGGACACCCGATCGATAATGGGCCGGAGATTCTTCCGGAAGCCAGAATGGATATCAATGGTATTCCGATGAATCCGGCGGCGAGAAGTTATCCGGAAGAATTTATCCAGACCGGGGTATCAGCTATTGACGGACTGAATACACTGGTAAGAGGTCAGAAGCTGCCGATCTTCTCTGCCTCCGGGCTTCCTCATGCGAATCTTGCGGCACAGATCGCAAGACAGGCAAAGGTACGCGGGAATGATGAGCAGTTCGCAGTAGTATTTGCCGCAATCGGTATTACATTTGAAGAATCAAACTTCTTTATCAACAGTTTCAAAGAGACGGGAGCGATTGACCGTACCGTACTTTTTGTAAACCTTGCCAATGACCCGGCGGTAGAACGTATCGCAACCCCGCGTATGGCACTTACGGCAGCAGAATATCTTGCATTTGACTGCAACATGCATATCTTGGTAATTCTGACCGATATCACAAACTATGCCGATGCATTGCGTGAAGTTTCTGCAGCACGAAAAGAAGTACCGGGCAGACGAGGTTATCCGGGCTATATGTATACGGATCTTGCTACTTTATATGAAAGAGCCGGAAGACAGAAGGGAAAAGACGGAAGTATTACCATGATTCCAATTCTGACCATGCCGGAAGATGATAAGACACATCCAATTCCTGATTTAACAGGATATATTACCGAGGGACAGATTATCCTGTCCAGGGAATTATACAGAAAAGGTGTCACTCCTCCGATCGATGTATTGCCATCGCTTTCCCGTCTGAAAGATAAAGGAATCGGGGAAGGAAAGACAAGAGCCGATCATGCGAATACAATGAACCAGCTTTTTGCAGCATATTCCAGAGGAAAAGATGCAAAAGAACTTATGACCATTCTCGGTGAGTCCGCATTGTCGGAAATCGATCTGATCTATGCGAAATTTGCCGATGCTTTCGAGAAGGAGTATGTATCACAGGGGTATCAGGCAAACAGGGACATTGAGGAGACACTGAACATCGGTTGGAAATTACTTTCCATTCTGCCGAGAAGCGAGCTGAAACGTATCGATGACAAGTATTTAGACCTTTATTATGGCAAGGTATAAATCGGGAAATGAGGTGAGAACATGGCAGCGACACAGGTAAATCCGACCAGAATGGAACTGACCAGGTTAAAGAAGAAGTTAAAGACAGCAGTGCGTGGTCATAAACTTCTGAAAGATAAGCGTGATGAACTTATGAGACAGTATCTGGATCTGGTGCGTGAAAACATGGCACTTCGTTTAAAGGTCGAGGAAGGCATAAAAAATGCAAACCGCAATTTTGTAATTGCCAAAGCAGGAATGTCGGAGCAGACACTGCATACGGCTCTTATGGCACCAAAGCAGGAAGTATATCTGGAATGTGGCAGGAAAAATGTAATGAGTGTTGACATTCCGGTATTTCAATATAAAACCAGAACGGCAGATGCAAATGATATTTATTCTTATGGATTCGCGTTCACTTCCAATGATTTGGACGATGCAGTAAAATCATTGGCAGATATTCTTCCGGAGATGTTAAAACTGTCTGAAACAGAAAAAGCCTGCCAGCTTATGGCAGCTGAGATTGAGAAGACCAGAAGACGTGTCAACGCCCTGGAGCATGTGATCATTCCGGAGGCACAGAAGAATATCAAGTATATTACGATGAAACTGGACGAGAATGAACGAAGCACCCAGATCCGTCTGATGAAGGTGAAAGATATGATGCTGGAGGATGCGCATCATTACAAAGAAAAGGAGTAGGAATACTGAGAAATTCTTAGATAAAAAATCCGCAGATATAAGTTGAAAAGCTTAAATCTGCGGATTTTTTATGTCAGAATAAGCCGGAAAATAGTTAGAAACCCATTCTTATTGTACGCAAATTCATTGACAAACCACTACTGTGTGATACAATATAGTTAAGAACTACTATAGTATACAAGGTAGGTGAAAATATGTATGATAAATCACAATTAATGAAGGGAACTTTAGAAGGATGTATCTTGCAGATTTTATCCGAGACGGTTACATACGGATATGAGATTGTAACAACATTAGAAGAGTTCGGATTTGAAGATGTAAAAGAGGGAAGTATTTATCCATTACTCGTACGATTGGAAAAGAAAGGGATGATTTCTTCAGAACTACGACCTTCGCCGCTTGGACCAAAACGAAAGTATTATTCATTAACGGCTGAAGGAGAGGCATATTTGCAGGAGTTTATTAAATGCTGGACGGAAGTACAATTATCAGTAAATAGAATTTTGAAAAAGGAGGAGTAGATTATGTTGACGAAGAAAAATAAAAGAATGGTCAGGAAGATGAAAAAATACATCAAGACATTCCCACTTACAGAAAAAGAAATTGACCAAATGATTGAAGATATCACTGGAATGGCGGAAGAAGCACAGGAGCGTAATGAAAATTTTGAAACAGTACTGGGAAAGTCGGTTCATGAATTTTGTGATGATCTGATTTATTCTGTAGGAGGAATCAGAGCACCGGGAGGACGGAAATTAATTAGAGGAACTTCGATATATTTTCAATTGTTGGGACTTTGGGGAATTGTAGGTTGTTTGATTAATGTTTGTTTTTTGGCTGGAGAACGTGTACACACATTATGGATGCTTGCAATTTCAATAGGCATCTGGTATCTGGGACATTATGGGGAAGCAAACTGTAATAATACAGAAAAAACAAAACAGTTAACAGCAGGAATTGTTATCTATATGGGTGTTAATTTGTTAATGTATTGCAATGAAATTATTATTGCAATAGATAATGGAAAAGCTTTTTTGAAAACATCAGATTTCCCAATTTTCATTATTGGAATT
>ERZ779840.3464-NODE-3464-length-12419-cov-3.916047_pt1 | contig 12419 bp, 6 predicted proteins | sample MGYA00511561_ERZ779840 | MGnify/ENA primary metagenome ERZ779840 (study PRJEB29588, sample SAMEA2162036) | human gut metagenome | biome: human gut; feature: human-associated habitat; material: faeces | place: Denmark | collected 2008/2010 ...
ATGGCAGCAGCTCTCACTCTTTTTCCTATAGGTGAACTTACAAATGTGTATATATCCTTTACATTGATATTATTTATCTGCACCTCACTCATACGCTCAGTTTCCAACATTCTGTGGATATCCGCCTGTACATCCTCAAAGCTTTCAACATTATTATAATCAAGACACTCCATAACTCTGTGGTACGCCGTTCCTCTCTCATTCGCCCTCAGAGTTTCTTCACTTCCTGATATAAACTTAGGAATAGTCGGAATAAAACTGTCTGCACCTTCTTCCACATTTTCAGTATCAGCAGCCCTGCTCTTATCTTCATCACGCTCTGCCTCATCATAAGCAGCCTTTATATCATCATGCATAAATGCATCACCATCATAGTCAGCCTCCGCCTGCATCTGCTTTAATTCTGTTACTGTAACCTTAACCTTTCTGTCAGCATCGGGGTCTTTGATATATGGTGGAAGTCCCTCTGTCTTTTGTCGGTCATACGTCTGTGCTTTATCATCATTGTAAACATCTGTATCATTCAGGCTTTCATTCATACTTTCTTTACCTTTGTTAATGCCTGTATCTTCATCTGCTGATACATTTTCAGACTGTGCCTCTTTATTTATGGCTTCATCTTCTTTGATAATATCCGCTGAACTTATAAGGCTGAATTCAAATGTACCTTTATTATCCTCCTGCTTCATAAGTGCCACCGGCATAATCATATCAGAATATCTGTCTATATTTTCACAATCTGCATACGAATATACACCATTGACACAAAGCTCATCTGATATCATCTGCCATGCAGACATTTTCTTATCTATGCTGGCTACACCGCCTACCATAATAAGCTTTTCCCTTGCTCTTGTCATTGCAACATATAGCACACGCTCTTCCTCTGATATTGAGTCCCTTAATATCTTTCTTGCTATTGCCCCTTTAATAAGTGTAGGTGTCTTGGTCTGTCTTGTGAGGTTGACATAATCTGTTCCTATTCCAAGCTCCCTGTCTATAACAAGCTTATTTCTTGCATCTGTTTTATTAATCTGCTTATTAAGTCCTGCCATAATAACTACCGGAAATTCAAGTCCCTTACTCTTATGGATACTCATAATTCTGACTGAGTCGCCATTGCCGCCCGTTCCTGATGAGTCCGTAAGTTCTATATCGTACTTCTGTAATCTTTCTATATATCTTAAGAAGTTAAACAGTCCGCTATAGCTTGTTCCCTCAAATGATGATGCCTTATCAAGCAGTACATCTATATTCGACTGTCTTTTCTTACCTACCGGCATAGTTCCAACATAATCATAATATCCTGTATTGTATACAATATCCCACAGAAGGTCATATATTGTCATAAGTCTTGACTTTTCACGCCATACCTTAAGCTTATCAAGAAAAGCTTCACATTTATCAGAAAGTGCTGAAAGCTTTTCTGCATTTTCTTTTTTATCAGTATCTTTTATTGTAGTATTCTTTATAAGGCTCTGCATCTGCTTTACAAATAATCTGTCAGCACCTGCACTCTTCTTTCCATACACTCTCAAGTCAGCCAGCTCATCCTCTGTGAAACCGCCAAAGTATGATAACAGCACTGCCGCCATAGGAATGTCCTGCAGAGGATTATCTATACATGTAAGAAGGCTTATAAGAACCTTTATCTCCCTTAACTTGAAGTACTGCTGTGCCGTATCTGCCATAGCTGGAATATCCCTGTCTAGAAGTATATTTACTATTGTATCCGCCCAGCCGGAAAGTGTTCTTGTAAGAATTACTATGTCCTTGTACTGTATTCTCCTATAGTCGGATAAGTCTGTATCGAAAACATAATAAGGCTCATCCTTTGACATGAATTTTTTTATTCTTTCTGCCATATACATAGCTTCTGCTTCAATACTGCTGTTTTCATCATCTTCTGACGTATCTATAAGCACTGTTTCTGTGCTTTTCTCGTCCTCCCACCCAAAGTTTCTTTTATCAGTACACTCTGGATATTCAAAACCGCAGTTTAACTGCTGGTTGCTGTCATACTCTATGCCGCAGTAATTCCTGTTCATAACCCTGTAGAACACATCATTAGTTGTATCAAGTACATTTTTCCTGCTTCTGAAGTTCTTCTGAAGCTCTATCTTACAGTCACTTATTACCCCTGTTTCCTTCTGTTCATCATAGCCGGAATAACTATAATACTTATTCATAAAAAGCTCAGGACACGCAAGTCTGAACTTATATATACTCTGCTTTACATCGCCAACCATATACATATTATCGGGAACATCACTTAATCTGTGCTTTGATACCGCCGTAAGTATCTCCTCCTGTAACTGGTTGGAGTCCTGATACTCATCAATGAGTATTTCATCGAAATATTCTGCAAGTTCATCTGCAACATTTGTATATTCTTTACTTCCATCCTGCTTTGTGACAAGAATATCAAGCGCATAATGCTCAATATCACTGAACTCGACTATTCCCCTGTCACGTTTTTCTTCTTCCATCCTGTCAGCAAAGTCCTTTGACAGCTTTACTATCATACTTATGGCTGGTGCATTGGAATGTACATCCTCCATAAGACTGTCAATATCCGCCGTAAATACTGTCTTAAGCAGTCCTGCTATGTATTTTTTATACTTGTCACGCTGGACTTTGACATATTCTTTTAAGTCATCCCTTGCATCCGGCATCCTTTTGGTACTTAAACGTGTGAATTCTGTCTTAATAACTCTTTCTGAAAGCTCATCAAAGTCTGCCGCATCTATAATCCTGCATATATTCATATAATCCGAATTGATTGCATCAAGATAGGATATCGGTCCGTCAACCCTTCCACAAAGCTCAATCATATACTCATATTTTCTCTTATAGTCACGCGCAGAACACTGTATACTTTCATACAGATTGACAAGTACCTTATTATTGCTGTTATCCATACCTGTGTATGTGTCAATAACCTGCTCATACCATTCATCAGGCCATGGATTACTTCTTGCAAGCACATATATCTTCTTAATTATCTCTTCGATATTGGCATCACTTCTGCCAGTTCCATATGCATCTATGAGTGCTAAGAACTGCTCATCACTTTCCTTATAATAATCCTCAAGCATATCCTGCATGACATCATTTTCAAGAAGTGTTATCTCGCCCTTGTCAGCAACGCGGAAACCCGGGTCAAGATTAATCTCTGAGAAATGATTTTTTAATATCCACAGACAAAAGCTGTCTATAGTTGTTATCTGTGCATTATTTATAAGTGCTATCTGCTTGATAAGGTTGCTGTTTTTCTCATCCTCATCGAGCATATCATCCAGCCTGTTTCTTACTCTTGCCTTCATCTCTGCTGCCGCTGCCTTTGTAAATGTAACAACAACAAGTCTGTCTATATCTGTTCCGTTTTCCTTAGTTATCTTATTTACTATTCTTTCTACAAGCACTGCTGTTTTACCAGAACCAGCAGCAGCCGATACAAGAATATCCCTGTCTTTTGTGTTCATAGCATCAAGCTGCTGCGATGTCCATGACTTTGCCATATATAACACTCCTTTTTATGACTCAATTTCCTCTTTAATCCTGCACCATATGTCCTCTACGCTTAAGCTGTTAAGCCTTCTGAACTTAACTCCCGGCATATCCTCACTAAAACCACATACACTGTTATATGGACAGTAATTACAACTGCTGTCCTGACCTCGCTCATATGGATTGATATTGATACTTCCGTCCAGTATTTTGGTTGCTTTGACGACATTTCCCCTGTCAACGTACTCACCAAGCGCCATAAGCTCCTCTGTTGTAAGCACTTTGCTCTTAGATGCATCTATACTTCCCGACTTGCTCACTGTAACCGGAATATTAAGAGATGTTCCCTCTGTTGAATCAAGCTTGCTTATAATATTTCTGTTAGAATTGACTACACCCTTCATACGCAGCTCTTTTCTTATAAGCTCCTCAATCTTATCATCATCGTCCTGCCTTGTTTCAACTATCGGATTGTCTATATTATAGTAAAGCAGTCCTGCCGGAACTATATTCTTGCCCTTATGTCTCTTTTTTTCAAAGCTTATAGCCTCTCTCATATAGGTAAATAACTGTATCTTAAGTCCATAGTATGTCTTTAGCAGGTCAAAGTCCGAGTGTCCCGTCTTATAATCGACAACCTTTACATATACATTTTCATCATCTTCACATATATCTATTCGGTCTATCTTTCCCTGCATAAAAAATGTGACATCGTGAGGTAAGTCCTCTATCTTAGTTAAGAAGCCTTTCTCAAATGTGTCAGGTATAAACAATCCGTCTGCAAGCTGTTTTCCTATCGCCCACAGTGTCTTATCCGCCAGGTCCTCCATACGCTTTATAAGGAATTCGTTACGGCTCGTGCTCTTTAATATCGTGTTTCCATAGCTGTCCGCAATGGCATGTATACTCTCTGACACCATACTTCTTCTTTCTTCGTCAGATAAAAGCACGAACGATTTCTTATTCTGCTTTATGTTCTTTGATACATCCTCTATAACCGCATGAAGTATCGTACCAAAGTCATTTACTGCAAACTTATACTCTTCACGCTCATCCAGTTTCAATCCATAGCGGCAGAAGTACGCATACTGGCATGCTGCATACTGCTCAAATGATGTGACACTTCCTGTAAGCTCTTTTCCATACAGGTCAAGCGCAACACCGTCTGCAAGTATCTTTGCAAGGTTCTCGTCACTCCACTCAAGCTCAGCCTTTGGAATTCGTATATATGAGCGCTCTTTTGCAGCATCGTCATATGAAAGCACATCCATCCCCGGAAACATTTTCTTAATCATTCTTATAATATAAGATGGCAATATTGCTTTCATATCCATGCTGTTATGTGCATAAGTTATATATAGCTTCTGCGATGTCTTTGTCATAATAAGATACAGATAGAATCTCTGTGTAAATGCTTTCTCCCTCACGGAAGCTGACATAACTATTCCCTTATCCTCAAGATACTCCCTGTCGCTTTCTGACAGAACGCTTCTTGAATCAGCCTTCTTAGGTACATTGCCGTCATTGATTCCGACAAAGAACATGACCTTGATATTGTCAAGACGGGTTCTTTCTATATCTCCGATAACAACGCAGTCGTTGGTCTGCGGAATAAGTCCTATCTTAATCTCCTGAAATCCTGACGCAAGTATCTTGTTAAATTCTTTAATACCAACCTTTTCGCTTCCAAGAAGAGCATACATTTTATCTAATACTTCTATAACTTTCTTATATAACTGCGCATATTCATCACCAGTGTACTCGCTGTCATTAAGCACACTTACCTTCTGCTCCATATCTTCACGCACAAGGAATTCGTAAAGAGCCTTTACCATATCTGCAACATTAGATTCCTTTGACTTAAGCACTTCTTCCAATGGATCCAACATATCTGTTATCATTGTTCTTAGTGAATTAAGCTTCTCAAGGTCAGTATTATTGACTGTTCCCCTGAACTTTCTTATCCATGGTTCATGCCATTTTCCCCTGCCTCTGATTCCAACTGCAACACAGTAATTGTCTAACAGATCAATATCTTCGCGCTCCATTCCGCTCATTCCGGTTCTTAGGAATCCTAATATGCTGTCATAGCTGTAATTATTCTCTATTATTCCAAGTGCACCGTTAATTGCCGCAATGAATGGATTGTCCGTCACATGGCGCTTGTAATCTAAGAAATATGGTATATCGTTCTGCTTTAATATATTAGCCGCAAGCTTTCCGTAGCCGTCCATGTCCGCAGTAACTATAGCAATCTCGTTATACCTGTATCCACACAGTCTTGTAAGTCTTATTATTTCTCCTGCTGCAAATGTTAATTCTTCCTTGGCAACAGTTCCCTCATATATAACTATGTTGTCAGTCTTCTGGTTAAATCTTCCCGAATTGTTTCTGAAAAGATTCTGTTCCAGGAAATCCAGTTCTTCTGAATTCTTAAATCTTGAATTAACATTTACAATTACATTCTTTCCCGGTACTGCTTTTCCTGCAATATACACAGGTTCAAGGACTTTCACATGTTCTTCATCGCATATCTTATAAAGCTTTGATACGCAGTCCTTACTCATGAAAAAGAGTTCTTCCCTGCCTCTTACTGAATTTTCACGCTCAGATGCATCAATTGTCAGAGAAACATATATCTTCGGACACATTGATAAAAGAATTGTCATTAAATTGTACTGAACCGGAGTAAAGCCTGTGAACCCGTCAAATACTATCTCGCAATTCTTTATTCTCTCTGACTCTGTAACCTTGCTGCATAATTTATCCAGTATTTCTTCTTTAGTTATATAATTCTTGTCTATGTACTCTGCAAATGCGTTATATACAAGTACTATATCATCAAGCTTATACTGAAGTGCTGCACTTCCCTCTGATTCACTGTATGCTGCACCTGCCGCATCCTGCATAACATCCGGCTTGATATCATACTGAAGCATCTCCGATATAACAGACTTCATCTCTGACACAAATCCTGTATTAGACAGATTACTTCCAAAATATTTTAATCTGTCCTTGTTCTGCTCTAAAACTCTTTTAATAATCAGATTCTTTCCTGTATCGTCAAGGACCTCGAGATTATCCTCGCCCACTTCCTCAAATACTTTATATGCAAGTCTTTCAAAGCTCACAACATCTATATTAAGTATTCCTTTTCTTGGGTGCATGGACACCAGTCTTTTCTGAATTGCCATAGTGTACTGCTCCGGCACAACAACTATATAATTCCTGTCAGGATTCTCCATTGACTCTTCAATTATATGCGTATACAGATAGTGCGATTTACCCACACCTGAGCTTCCCAGAATTAATTGTAATGACATGTATAACTCCCCTTAAAACATTTTTAATAGTATAACATATTTTCAAGGTTGAAAATCAACAGCTTCATATTCCACCGTATCTGAATAGTCCCACCATTCTCCCTGATAGCCTGTAAATCCGTTATTTTCCATAGCATTCTGTAGAATCATCACATTTTTCACAGCCTCTTCATCTTCTATATCAGAATAATCTCTATCTGCTTTTAGAGAGAAATCATCAAATTCTGTCGGCATTGATATAACGCTTCCATCAGCAGCAACCATTGTAATATCCACTGTTCCTCCAAGATTATGCTTTTTCATTCCGTTAGCCGGATTTGCCACATAGTTAGGGTCCGGATATACTTCCCATAATTTCTGCTGTGCCTCAAACGGTCTGTATGCATCCCAAATCTTTAAGCTGTACCCCTGTTCTTTCAGTTCTTTCTGCACATTTGCAAGCTTCTTAACTGTTCCGTATCGAAGGTATGCGTCTGTGAAATCATATATTCTGACACCTGTAAAGTTATTGTCTGTTGCATACATCAATTCGACATATATATCCGGTATGTATTTATTTACAAGAACATATTCGTCATCTTCCGGTTCTTTTTCGGTTGTAATCTCCTGTGTTATAATTTCCTGTGCTGTCACCTCCTGTGCTGCAGTCTCCTGTATGTTCGCCATCTCTTTTTCTGATACATCATCTGTTGTGACATTTTTCTTTTGTCCACACGCTGTCATGCCTGCCGCTATAATCACTATTACTGCAAATGTTTTGATAAATTTACTGTTCATAATCATTCACCTCTTCATAAACCTACCATTTCATCATATTTAACAATTTAGTAGGTTTTTCAAGCTATGCATTAATTTAATGTGCCATTTTACACTATCCAATACATTTGTATTTAATATACCACATTTTAATCATAATCTCCCACTCCATACCATATATTTTGTAATAATGAATATGAAGGGCAGGTTTCTTTGTGATGAGTCAGACTAAAATTGTTGTTATTCCATTTAAAAAGCTCCTTATTGGAGCGGTTATCGCTGCTATTGTAATAGCATTTGTTATATTCGCTGTTATCCGTCTTGGCAGCAATAGTTCTGATAATTCCAGGAATACTACTAAACCTAAGAGCAGCACTGTAAATGCTTCTGCTTCTTCTAATATTGAGACACCCCTTGATAATGCCGACGCTCCTAAATTCTGCCCCGGAGTATATACCGCTTCTATCCTGTTAGATGGCAATCCCGTTGACATCCAGGTCACAGTTGATTCTTCTAACATTAACAGCATTGAGCTTGTTAATCTTTCTGAATCAATCACAACTATGTACCCTAAGCTCACAACTTCATTTGATGAAGTTGCTGCTAAAGTCATGGAAGCCGGCACAACCAACATAACCTATGATTCAGCCAACAGATATACATATTCCGTCTTTATAGAAGCAATAAGCGCAGCCCTTAAAAAGGCTGCGCCATAAAACTCACTAGAACAAGCTTATCTCGTCCCCATTGCTGACATTAACAAATCCTTTATATCCACGTTCCTCAAGCTTTCCGAGGAACTTTCCCATCTTCTTAGGCTTTACATATAATGAGCATACTTTACCTTCTGCTCTGTATTTTTCTGCTATTGCATAGGCTTCCTTAACCTGTCCCTCATCGTACATAACAGCAATCTTGTCTGCTGATGCCTTAGTCTCAACACCATTCTGCATAAGGATTGAGAAGATTCTCTCGAATCCGATTGAGAATCCAACAGCGCTTACCTGCTGTCCTAAGAACTTGCCAATAAGGTTGTCATATCTTCCACCACCTGCGATAGCACCCTTGAAATCAATACTTTCAACTTCAAATACAGTTCCTGTATAGTAACCCTGACCTCTTACTAAAGAAAGGTCAAATACAACATCAAACTGACCGTCTGAAAGCTCATTTACAGTGTTGATAATTCCTCTTACGCTTTCTGCTGGAGCTTTATCATCCAGTATAGCCTCAACACTTTCAAGGCTTATCTCCTGTGCACTTGAAACACTTCCAAAGAATCCGATAAACTTCTCAATCGCAGCAGCGTCAAATCCCTTGTCTGTAAGCTCAGCCTTAACACCGTCAAGTCCGACCTTATCCATCTTGTCAAATGTAATGCACACACTGTCAAGCTGATCCTCGGTAAATCCACAATTCTGAAGGAATGAACGGAGAAGTCTTCTGTCGTTAATCTTAACCTTGAAATTCTTCATGCCAATAGCCTTAAGAGCCTTGGTTGTTGTAAGAATAAGTTCAACCTCTGAATCTGTAGAATCAGAACCGATAATATCAATATCGCACTGAACAAACTCACGAAGTCTGCCCTTCTGTGGTCTTTCAGCTCTGTACACTCTGTCCATCTGGATACATTTCATAGGAAGAGTGAGCTTGTCCTTGTTGTTAGCAAAGTAACGGCTGAGCGGAAGTGTAAGGTCATATCTTAATCCCATATCAGCAATTTCATTCTCACAGGCTGTTCCTGTCTTAGGATTTTCCTGAAGTGAACTTACAGCCTTCTCAAGCTTATCGCCCCTCTTCATAATCTTGAATATAAGATTTAAGTTCTCACCACCATCACTCTTATCAAGGTTCTCAATATCCTCAATAATAGGTGTTGTAATGTGTTCAAATCCATTAGCAACATATACCTTTAATATCTCATTCTGAAGGTAATCCCTGATTTCAACCTCATTAGGAAGATAATCATTAGTACCCTTAACTGGTGTTATTTTCATAATTGTCTCCTCATTTACACACTAAGGCAGATAACCGGTATTCTCCAGCCATCTGCCCCCATTTTCTTTAATACTAACTATTTTCCGCCAGTATCGAAAATGCTTCGCATTTTGCCTGACTCTTAACAGTTACTAATTAAGCTTCATCAATTGCCTTACCAATATCATGTCTCATATATTTGTTATCGAAATCTACCCATTCAGTAGCTTCATAAGCCTTGGCTCTTGCTTCCTTAAGGTCCTTGCCAAGTGCTGTAACACCGAGAACTCGTCCTCCATTAGTTACAACCTTGCCTTCTTCGTTGAATTTAGAACCTGCATGGAATAAGAAATAATCATCCTTACCCTTGAAGTTTTCCATTCCCTTAATCTCGAAGCCCTTCTCGTATGCGAGTGGATATCCGTCAGAAGCAAGAATTACACATACACATGCGTTATCTTCAAACTGAAGGTCAACCTTATCAAGAGTTCCATCAATACAAGCCTCAAATACATCAACAATATCATTCTTCATTCTAGGAAGAACAACCTGTGCCTCAGGATCACCAAATCTTGCATTGTACTCAAGAACCTTTGGTCCCTTTGGAGTAAGCATAAGTCCAAAGAAGATAACTCCCTTAAATGGTCTGCCCTCACTCTTCATTGCATCAACAGTTGCCTGATAAATGTATTTCTTACAGAACTCATCAACTTCCTTAGTGTAGAAAGGTGATGGTGAGAAGTTACCCATTCCGCCTGTATTAAGACCCTGGTCACCATCCTTAGCTCTCTTATGATCCTGAGCTGATGACATAATCTTAATTGTATTACCATCAACAAATGAAAGTACTGAAACCTCACGGCCTGTCATGAATTCCTCAATGACAATTGTATCACCTGCTGTTCCAAACTTCTTGTCAAGCATAAGCTCATCAACACCTGCAAGCGCATCCTCTTTGTTCTCACATATAAGAACTCCCTTACCGAGTGCAAGTCCGTCAGCCTTAAGAACGATAGGATACTCAGCAGTCTCAAGGTACTTCTTGGCCTCTTCTGCTGATGTAAATGTTTCATAAGCTGCTGTTGGAATATTGTATTTCTTCATAAGGTCCTTAGAAAATGCCTTAGATCCTTCAAGAATAGCTGCATTCTTTCTTGGTCCGAATACTCTTAAGCGCTCTGCCTCGAATACATCAACAACACCACCAACAAGTGGGTCGTCCATTCCGATAACAGTAAGGTCAATGCTGTTTTCCTTAGCAAATGCTACAAGCTTCTCAAACTCCATTGCCTTAATATCAACACACTCTGCAAGCTCTGCAATTCCCGCATTACCCGGTGCACAGTATATCTTGTCAACCTTAGGACTCTTGCTTAACTTCCAGCATATTGCATGCTCTCTTCCGCCGCTGCCTACAACTAATACTTTCATCTTAATTCCTCCGCATATCATTATCTATATACTTAGTCAGTAATCATTAATTAACATGTTCATTGGCAATCTTGTTAATTGCCTTAGGAAGAAGCTTCCATTCAGCCTGCTCCATAATTCTTCTCTGAAGAGTTTCAGGAGTATCACCATCAAGTACATCAACTGCCTTCTGGAAAATAATCTCTCCTGTATCCATTCCTTCATCTACATAATGCACAGTTGCACCTGATACCTTAACACCCTTTGCCAGAGCTGCTTCATGAACCTTGAGTCCATAGAAACCAACTCCGCAGAATGAAGGTATAAGTGATGGATGAATATTAATAATTCTGTGGCTGTACTGATGAACCATTTTCTCTGGGATTCTTACAAGGAATCCTGCGAGTACTATAAGGTCAACATTAAGCTCATTCACTTTATCAAGCAGCGCATCGTTAAATGCATCTCTGCTTTCATAATCCTTAGGTGATATGCAATATGCTGGAATATTGTTATCCTTAGCTCTTGTGAGTGCATATGCTCCGGCATTATTGCTTATAACTGCTACAAGCTCTGTGTTAGTGATAGTTCCATCCTTAACAGCATCGATAATAGCCTGAAGATTAGTTCCGCCTCCGGAAACCATAACTGCAACTCTTAGCATAAAGTAACTCCCTTCTCGCCAGCTTCAATGCTTCCGATAACATATGGAGTCTCACCTGCAGCCTTAACTGCTGCCATCACTATATCAACATCAGCAGGATCAACAGCAAGTACAAGACCGATACCCATGTTAAATGTATTATACATCATATGCTCTTCGATATTGCCATCTTCTGCAAGCATCTTAAAGATTGGTGGTACTTCATAGCTGTCCTTCTTAATTACTGCCTTAACACCGTCTGGAAGCATTCTAGGTACATTTTCATAGAAACCACCACCTGTGATATGGCTGCAGCCCTTAACCTTAACGCCTGCCTTCTTGATTTCCTTCATTGTCTTAACATATATCTTAGTTGGAGCAAGTAATGCCTCTCCTAATGTCTTTCCAAGTGAATCATAATATGTATTAAGAGATTCCTCTGTCATTGTAAATACGCTTCTTACAAGTGAGAATCCATTGCTGTGCACGCCGCTTGAAGCAATACCGATAAGTGTATCACCTGACTTGATGTTCTCGCCTGTAATAAGGTCCTTCTTATCAACAACACCTACAGCAAATCCTGCAAGGTCATATTCATCCTGTGGCATAAGTCCCGGATGCTCTGCTGTCTCACCACCGATAAGTGCACATTCAGACTGTCTGCAGCCCTCTGCAACACCACCAACGATAGTAGCAATCTTTTCTGGATAATTCTTGCCGCATGCGATGTAATCAAGGAAGAAGAGTGGCTCTCCACCAGCACATACAACATCGTTAACACACATAGCAACTGCATCAAT
>ERZ779840.3483-NODE-3483-length-12360-cov-2.924421_pt1 | contig 12360 bp, 8 predicted proteins | sample MGYA00511561_ERZ779840 | MGnify/ENA primary metagenome ERZ779840 (study PRJEB29588, sample SAMEA2162036) | human gut metagenome | biome: human gut; feature: human-associated habitat; material: faeces | place: Denmark | collected 2008/2010 ...
CCATTACATAGTATGTTGACATGAGAAATGGAGCGTATCTGTATCGATACGCTCCATTGACTGTTTTATGAACACCCATCTAACGCACAAGCGTTTTTGTGACAGTCTGTTTAAAGTTATTTTAAAAGCTCATCAACGATTGAATTCCGCTGCCGGTGTCCGCAACGCCTGTATGCGCAGTTTTTATTTCGGCAGCATGAAAAATACCGTTTTGTTTTTCAGTGAAATGCGGAGAACCTCTGCTCCGCGCTCCGCAAGCTCTTTCTTGTATTTCAGAAAAGAATGATCGATTTGAAAGCCGAGCACATCCTCGATTTCATCGAAGGTTAGGCTGAATTGCCCCGGTTCATGCTGCATAACGTAATTCCACAGCGGTTCGTATTTACTCATTGCCGCACCTCCTTATGTATATATCAGATCGGCTTTGAATCGCCCGAAGTTTGCCGAGCATTATTGAATTATACCACAAAGCAAGCCTTTTTTACAGGTTTTGACAGATGCTGTATTTCATGTTTTTTTGACATGATTTTAATAGTTTTCAGCAATATATTGTCACAAATTGTTGACATACATCGCCAAAAGTGTTATCTTATTCAAGATGGATCTTTAAGAGCGGTACGGAGATGCCGGCAAGATTTACGGACTTATGAATAAATTGGAACCGTGTCCCGGGCATTATGCCCGAATCGGCTGCTGCTTTTTGTTTTTCTGTATGCTTTGCTGTGCGGCAAAGCTTTTATTTTGCCCTTCTGCACTCTTCCGTTTCGAATTTACCCTTCCGTCCGAAATATTTTCAGGGAGAAAACGACGATGAAACTTATCTATGACGTCAACGACAAACCCAAGTTCCGTGCGAATCTTGTTTTCGCATTCCAGCAGCTGCTTGCTATCATAGCGGCAACACTGCTTGTTCCGACTCTTGTAAACAGCGCATTCGGTGAAGCAATCCTTGACCAGGGCGCAGCATTGTTCGGCGCAGGCGCAGGCACCCTTGTCTACATTCTTTTCACAAAGAAAAAGAGCCCTGTTTTCCTGGGCAGCTCCTTTGCATTCATCAGCCCGTTGATCGGCGCATGTTCATTCGGCTATTTCGGCATTCTTATCGGTGCATTCATTGCAGGTATTGTTTACGTCATCATTGCTCTTATCGTTCATTTTGCCGGCACAAACTGGGTTGACAAGCTCCTTCCCCCCGTTGTCATCGGCCCGGTAGTTGCGCTTATCGGTCTCAGCCTTTGCGGTTCCGCAATCAACAATGTCAACAACACCGCCGCCTCTCCCGACGGTTATAACCTTGTGTGCATTCTTATCGGCATCATCACATTCTTTGCAACGGTGCTTGCATCCGTTAAGGGCACAAAAACGATGAAGCTGATTCCCTTTATCATCGGCATTGCCGCAGGGTATGCCGCTGCATCCGTATTCACCGTTATCGGCAACAAATGCGGCATTGATTACCTTAAAATCGTTGATTATTCCCCCTTGGCAAACAATTTTGAAACCGTAACTTTCGGCAGCTTCATTTCCCTGCCCAAGTTCACCTTCCTCGGCGCGCTCAACGAAGGTGCGGGCAAAATCGATGTTGCCGCCGTTGTCAAGCTCTTTGCACTGTTTGCGCCCGTTGCGTTCGTTGTTTTTGCCGAGCATATTGCAGATCACAAGAACCTCGGTTCAATCATTGACCGCGATCTTATTAAGGACCCCGGTCTGCCCCGCACCCTTCTCGGCGACGGCGTCGGCTCCATTGTCGGTGCGATTTTCGGCGGCTGCCCCAATACAACCTACGGCGAAAGCGTCGGCTGCGTTGCCATCACGGGCAATGCTTCCGTTTCCACCATCGGTCTTACTGCAATCATGGCGATTCTGCTTTCGTTCTTTACGCCGTTTGTTGCATTCGTCAACACGATTCCCAGCTGCGTCGTCGGCGGTATCTGCATTGCACTCTACGGCTTCATTGCTGTCAGCGGCCTTAAGATGCTTCATGAAGTTGATCTCGGCGAATCCGAGAACCTGTTCGTTGTAAGTGCGATTCTCGTCACGGGCATCGGCGGGCTCTCCCTCAACTTCGGAGGCGTGGTTGAAATTCCGAACATTGCAACCGCACTCATTATCGGTGTTTTGACCAAGCTCATTGTCGGCAAAGTTAAGTCAAACAAATCTGCCGATAAAAACTGAGCAGGTATATCAACATCGAAACCTCACATAAATCACGATAAACGAAAAAGCACGGGAGCTTCCGTGCTTTTCTGTTGTTTTCGTTTTTAATCCGAAGCACAAACCGGCTTTCAGGGTTTTATATGCTTTATGAGTTCTTATCTTTTTCGCTGTCGCGAAGCCTCGTCAGTTTTTCAACATATATATCGCAAAGTTCCTTTGCGTACTCACTGTCCCTGCTGCCGGCAACGATGCGGAAGGAAGCATCCGCAGTTCCGGCGGGACGAACACACACCCAGCCCGTGTCACGCTTAAGGCGCAAACCGTCAACAAGTTCCCCGTTTTTTTCGCCCTCTGCAAGCATCCGAAGCATTCTGCCGATATCTTTCCATGCGGTGCGTATGCTCTTTTCCGAAGTATAGACTTTTGGCAGAGCTTCCGCATAATCTTTCAACTCTCCCGAAACAAACATCTCACAAAGCTTCACGACCGCCGCTTCCGGCTCATACAGTGCGGGGTAATATGCGTTTCTTGCAAAGGAAAGGCGTCGCTGCTCGGCCAAGCTTTCCTTTGAGTATATAAGCTGAACACCCTGCTTCTTTATCTCATCACGATAGGGCTCCGGCAATGAAACGGGCACGACCAACAGTTCGGCACCCCCTTCCTTTTCCGGCAGTCCGAATGCTCCGCCGCTGCAGTTTACGGCAAGCGACCTCGCGATAACCGTCTGCACCTCGCTGTTGCCCAATATGATATCCCCGCTTATTGACAAGCTGATTTTGCCGTCATTATCAATTTGAACCGCAATCGTGTTTTCGTCAAACACGGGGGAAAGTCCGTTTTCCGCGTAGCTTCTTTCAACATTCCAGCCGAGCCGCAGCAAAACCCTGCTTATCACCCTGCCGGACTGTTCGGGCGCACCGATACGCAGCGTGCGCTTGTTATTCAGCATCAGTTCACGCCGAATGCCGCAGAGAAGACGCTGCTCATAGGCTTCTTCAAGCCCGTTCAGATTTCCGATTATGCCGAGTTCGGCATCAAGAGTGGGCTTCTGTTCGCCGAAAAGGAAACCGGCGCGCACAGAGCGCATTGCATCGGGCGAAAGCTCAATGCCGTTTTCATCAAACAACACAAGTTCGGCATTTCTTCCGTTGTTATTGACATAGATTCCTCCCGCACAGCCCGTTTTGCGCACGGTATACGAGAATGCAGACATGCTTGCGGCATTCACGGCCTCGGCATCAACGCCCTGCGACGCAATGCCCGCAAGCGCCGCATACTTCAGCACGACCGAAATCGGCTCACCCGATGCACAGACAGCCGCCTTTGCGGGCAGGGTAAATCTTGAAGCAAAAGCCGCTCCGACACGCAGCGCCGCCTCCGGAGTCATCTGTTCATCCGCATACCCGTGAACAATGCAGCCGTCAAATTCAACACGGCGCGCGGTGCTGCCCCAAACGATATTGTCCTTGCAGCTGCTTCCGTTTTCAATCTGTTTATGCGGCCAAATGCAAACATTCGGAAGAACAGTCACGCCCGCACCGACATGAGTTCCCGCTCCGATCGCGCTCCCCTCAAAAAGCGAAACACGTTCATCGATTTTTGCGTCCTCACACACAACCGCTCCGCGCAGCTCGGAATCAAATCTTATGTGTGAACGCTCAAACAAAACCGACCGTTTTACGCTTGCACCCTCTTCAATTGACGATGCGCTCCCGACAACCGAATACGGTTCAATGCAAACCCCGTCCGCAATTCTTGCGCCGCTGCCGATATAACAGGGCGGAATCAGCTTTGCACGCCCGGAAATGTTTGCATTCGGTTCAATCAGCACGCCGCCGCAATCCTTTGCTATGGTTGAAAACGCACATTTTCCGTTCAGCATATCCTGCTGTGCTTGTCTGTATTGGGCAATATCGCCGATGTCGCACCAGTACGCATCAGTTACATGACCGCGGATTTTCATTCCGCGGCGCAGCATTTCAGGAAACAAATCCTTTGAAAAATCAAAATCCGTATCCTTCGGGATAAGTTCCAGTGCATCGCTGTTCAGGATATATATTCCTGTGTTCGCATAATCGCTGAACACTTCGCTCCGCTCCGGCTTCTCCAAGAAACCTTTTATCGTGCCGTTTTCGTCCAGCAATGCAACGCCGTATTCCGTGGGTTCCGCAACACGTTTCAGAACTATCGTTGCAGCAGCATCGCTTTGCTCATGCGCGCGAATCACGGCTGAAAGGTCAATATCCGTAATTCCGTCACCGCTCAGAACAAGGACGCTCTCCCCCGCCCCTTTTTGAGCAATTTGACCGCCGGAAGATTCTCCGTCGGAGGTATTCCCATGAGAAATCCCTCCCAAAGCCGCACGGACGCTCCCTGCGGTGCCGAGTTTTCTGCCGGGCTCCGAATAGCTTGCGGAAATTCCCCATGCTCCGCCGCTTCCGATATGTTTTTTAATCATATCACCAAGGTAATGCAGCGTAAATACCGCCTCGTTGATATTGTGCTTTGCAAGAAGATCCATTGTGTAATCAAGAATGGGTCTGTTGAGCAAAGGAATGAGGGGTTTCGGTTTCGTGCAGGTCAACGGCCGCAGACGCCTGCCGTCCCCGCCCGCCATTATAACAGCTTTCATAAAAATAATACCGCCTTTCGATTGAAATTGCGGTATTATTGTATGAATCTTTAATAAATTGAATCAGCGGTAATTATTTCCTGTCCTTGCGGCGCAGCGACTTCGCTCGATTTGCAAATTTGCATGAAACACGCGCAGCCGAACCCGCTTAAGTATTAAAAATACTTAATGCCGTAGAAATAGCAGTTACCTTCAATCGTTGCGTAATATTTTGTGTAATCCGTCCATTCCGTGCCGAGATATGCGGCGCGATAAAACAGAACTTTTTTCGGCAGAGTGCTGCCGTGCTGCAAAAACACGTATTTTGCGGCAGCCATCGCCTTTGAATTCGGCGTTATTGAATTCAGATACGCACGCGAATACCCGAACTGCCCGGTCTGGAAAATTACCCCGGGAACACTGTTCGGGAATTTTCCCGATTTGTTCTTTACACGGTTATAAACTATGCTTGCAAGCGCCCTATATCCGATGTAGGAACTGCCCGGGCCTTCTGCGTGAATAAGTGCGGCAACAAGGCGAATATCGCTGTCCGAAAACTCACTCGGATTCGGGTCATACATCGGCGGCTGAGTCACAACAGGTTTCGGTGTTGCATATGTGCCGACGGTGACAAACTGACGGAAAATGTAACCCGTCTGCCCGTCAAGATCCACTTGGAACCACTCGCTCGTTTTTCCTGTTATGTAAAACTCCGTTCCAAGCGTGCAGATTCTGAGAATTGCAGCGGATGTTGACGGCTCCTGCCGCATATTCACAAATGTTTCGTTCGTGTAACCCGGAACATAGTTAACTTCCTGCATAGGTTCCGGGGTCGGTGTGGGTTCCGGAGTCGGTGCAGGCGTCGGCGTCGGCGCTGCCGTCGGTGCAGGCGTTGCGGTTGGTTCCGGCGTGTCTGTCGGAATCGGCGTGCTGCTCGGCGAATCCGTGCTGCCGAAATCCGTTCCATGCGGCATTTTATCCGCTCCGCCTATAGTTACAACATAATCGTCGTTACCCTTGTTCTCCGCACCGGATGCCTTTCCCGTGCATCCTGCCGCAATTGCGGCAAGCGCAATGAACAAAGCCAAGACAATCAGCAGGTGTTTGTTTTTTTTCAAAAACTTCACAACTTGCTTCCTCCTTCGGGTAGAATTTATACCTTTTGGGATAGTGTTCCTTTCAGATGATATACCTATTCATATCATCGGCATTATTTCGGGAAATACGTTCGGAAACGTATTTTTCATCGATCACAACATCGATCATCGGGTGATCTCCCGTTGCATTAAAGGAAATATCCTCAAGAAGATTCTCAATTATTGTGTGCAAACGCCGCGCACCGATATTCTCACCGGTTTCGTTTGCGTGGAAAGCCGCTTCCGCAACGGCGCGGAGAGCCTCCTGTTTGAACTCAATTCGGATATTGTCCGTTTCAAGCAATGCGGCATACTGTTTTGTTATTGCGTTCTGCGGAGCGGTCAGTATCCGCTCGTAATCATCCGTTGTGAGCGCATTGAGCTTCACAACGATCGGAAAACGCCCCTGAAGCTCCGGAATCAGGTCGTTTATCTTCGAAACATGGAACGCACCCGCTGCGATAAACAGCATATAGTTCGTGCGCACGGGGCCGTATTTGGTTGAAACGACAGAGCCCTCGACTATCGGCAGGGTGTCCCTTTGTACGCCCTCTCGGGAAACATCGGGGCCGCTGCCCGCGCCCTTTGCGGCAATCTTGTCTATTTCATCGATGAAAACAATGCCGTCCTGCTCCGCTTTGTCTATTGCATCGCGCACGACCGCATCCATGTCAACAAGTTTTTCCGATTCTTCATTTGAAAGAATGCGCCTTGCATCGCGAACCGTTACTTTGCGTGCTTTTGTCTTTTTGGGAAGAACCCCGCCGAACATTTCATTCAGATTCAGATCTATTCCCATTGCAAGCATGGTATCGTTACCTGTTGCGGTTTCCGCAACCTCGATTTCGATCATTTCATCCTCAAGCCGACCGGCCTGCAAATCGCTGATTATTTTGTTTCGTTTGGAGATATGCTCCGCCGTCTGTTCCTCTGTCGGCTCATTCTTTTTAACCGCAACTCCTGTCTCGCCGCCGGGAGTCAGCGAACCGAACAGCTTTGCAAGCCCGTCGGAAAAGCTGTCCGCAGGGTTCGGAGTCTGCTTTGCGGGCTTTCCGCAAAGGATATCCAAAATGCGTTTCTCGGCAGCAGCATCGGCTGCAAGCCTGACTTCCTCTGTGCGTTTTGCTTTCACAAGGCGAATGGAAGCCTCCACAAGGTCGCGAATCATGGAATCGACATCGCGCCCGACATAGCCGACTTCGGTGAACTTTGTTGCTTCAACCTTCACAAACGGGGCATCCACAAGCTTCGCAAGCCTGCGGGCAATTTCTGTTTTTCCGACGCCCGTCGGGCCGACCATAATGATATTTTTCGGGATGATTTCCTCGCGCATTTCCTCGGGAAGGCGGCTGCGGCGATACCTGTTGCGCAACGCGATCGCAACGGTGCGCTTTGCTTCGTCCTGTCCGATAATGTACTTATCAAGCTGTTCAACTGTTTGTTTCGGAGTCAATACGTTCATCTTTACACCTCTTCCGTGACAATGTTGGAATTTGTGTACACGCAGATGCCGGAGGCAATTCTGAGAGCCTTTTCCGCAATTTCAACCGCGGGAAGCTCGGTATTTTCCTTCAGTGCGCGCGCCGCTGCAAGCGCATACATGCCGCCGCTGCCGCTTGCGGCAATGCCGTCATCGGGTTCAATAACCTCGCCCGTGCCGGACACAATGAGCAGGTCGGAAGCATTTGCACAGATAAGCAGCGCTTCAAGCTTGCGCATGACCTTATCGCTGCGCCAATCCTGAGCAAGCGCAACGGCCGCACGGCGCAAACTTCCGCCGTACATGGTCAGTTTGGCTTCAAATCTTTCGCAAAGCGTGAATGCATCCGCAACGCCGCCCGCAAAACCGACAACGACGCTGTCGTTATATATGCGGCGAACCTTTCGCGCCGTGTGTTTCATTATTGTTGCTTCACCGAGAGTGACCTGTCCGTCACCCGCAAGAGCGCATTTGCCGTCTTTTTGCACGGCAACAATGGTTGTTCCTTTTATGTCCATTTTGTTTCCTCTTTAATTTTCCGATTCAAAACATATTATTGCAGCTTTTCATGTTCGATGCCGGCTTTTTGGCGCATCAACTCAAGCCGTTATCATTTTTCCTGTTGTTTCAGTTCGGCCGCAATGCTGTCAACCGTTTGCAGCGCACGCTGCGAAAGTGCCTCGAAACGGCGGCGTTTGTCGCGCGGCGCATCCGGCAAGGTTTCCATTATGCCGAAGTTCGCATTCATCGGCTGGAAGTTGCTTCCGTTGTATTCGCTTACATAATGTGCAAGTGCTCCGATTGCCGTTCGTCTTGTAAAATCGATTTGCGGTCGATTGTTTACAAGTCGTGCCAGATTGATTCCCGCAGCAAGCCCGGATGAAGCACTTTCAACATAGCCCTCAACGCCGGTGAGCTGCCCCGCAAAGAACAAATCCTCACGCTCACGCAGGGAGTAAAAAGGAGTCAGATGTTTCGGGGATTGAAGGAAGGAATTTCTGTGCATAACGCCGTAACGCACATATTCCGCATTCGCAAGCCCGGGAATCATTCCGAAAACGCGCTTCTGCTCGCCGAACCTGAGATTGGTTTGAAATCCCACGATGTTAAAAAGCGTGCCCTCGGAGTTATCCTGTCTGAGCTGCACAACGGCAAACGGTTTTTTGCCGTCGCTTGCAGTGCATTCTGCAAGACCGACGGGCTTCAGCGGTCCGTATGCAAGGGTCAGGTCGCCACGCTTTGCCATGACTTCAACCGGCATACACCCTTCAAAAACGTTGACGGTTTCAAACTCGTGCAGCGGAGCGGTTTCCGCCGAAACAAGCGCGCGCACGAATTCGTAATACTCACGCATTGTCATAGGGCAATTCAGATAATCATTGCCGCGTCCGTAGCGCGAGGCTCTGATTATCCTATTCATATCAAGCGATTCGAGCGTTACGATCGGAGCCGCCGCATCAAAGAAATGCAGGCTGTCTCCAAGCAGGTTTTCAATGTTTCTCATCAAAGCACCGTCTGTAAGCGGCCCTGTGGCAATTACCGCAGGTTCAGTCGGTATTTCCGTTATTTCCCGGGAAATGAGCTCAATATTCGGATGTTTTTTTAGCTCCTCCGTGATTCGTTTTGAAAAATCAGTGCGATCCACCGCGAGCGCACCGCCCGCCGGAACGCGCGTTTCGTCCGCAATTCTCATTACAAGAGAATTCATTCGGCGAAGTTCTTCTTTCAAGAGGCCGACGGCATTATCCAGCTTATCTGAGCGAAGCGAGTTCGAGCAAACCAATTCGCATAGGTCATCAGTTTTGTGTGCAGGCGAATGCTTGCCCGGCTTCATTTCAAAAAGGTTGACGTGTATGCCGCTTTCGGCAATCACATACGCCGCCTCACAGCCGGCCAATCCTCCGCCGATAACAGAAACCGATTTCATTGCTTTCCTCCTCCTTGTTCGCGTTTGATGTTTTTATGCCTGTCGGCATCATGCTGCATTAAGAATAATTCATCTCCCCTTCTTGCTCTTGCGAAATCACCGGGAAATGAAATAACTCCCTTTTCAGTCCCGTGCCTCCGCTTTATCCGCAAGGTCGGGATAAGTGTTTTTAATTTCTCCGCTCGGAACAACAAAGCCGCATTCCTTTTCGGAACAGACAATATAGCGTCCGTTCGGGCCCATTTTCCACACGGTCATCCTTCCGCAGCGCGGGCACGGTTTGCCTGTCGGCATATACCACGATATGTAATCGCACTCCGGATAATTCTCGCAGCCGTAAAACGCTCTGCCTTTTTTGCCCTTGCGCTTGATTATTTCCCCGCCGCATTTGGGGCATTTCACGCCGACTTTTTCAACAATGGGCTTTGTGTTTTTGCACTCCGGATAATTCGGGCAGGCAAGGAACCTTCCGAATCTGCCTGTTTTATATACCATCATTGCGCCGCATTTATCGCAGGGGATATCCGAGACCTCATCGGGAATTTCAATACGCTCAACGGTCTTGAATGCCTCTTCAAGAGATTCTTCAAACGGAGGATAGAAATCTTCAATCAGATTTTGCCAGCGTTCCTTGCCTTCTTCCACTGAGTCCAATCGTGACTCCATATCCGCCGTGAACTTGACGTCAACAATATTGCGGAAATTATCCTCCATAACTTTGTTCACAACGAACCCGAGATCGGTGGGCACAAGCTGCTTCTTTTCTTTTTCTACGTACCCTCTGTCGATAATTGTCGAAATTGTCGGGGAATACGTGCTCGGCCTGCCGATTCCCAGCTCTTCAAGAGTTTTCACAAGGGATGCTTCGGTGTATCTTGAAGGCGGTTCGGTAAAGTTCTGCTTCGGGTTCAGAGAAACAAACTTAGGTTCACTGCCGACTTCCATAGCGGGAAGGGTCGTGTCCTTTTCGCCTATGCCGTCATCCTGCGACGGGTTCGAAACGGAATAAACCGCCGTGAATCCGTCAAAGAGTTTTTTTGAACTGTTGGTTCGATATGTGCATTTCGGCTGAGTCTGCGTTTCAAGCGTAACAGTTGAAGTTTCGTAAAGCGCATCACTCATCTGGCTTGCAAGGAAACGTTCATAAATCAGTTTGTAAAGTTTATACTGCCCCGGTTCGAGATACTGTTTCACCGATGCGGGCGTGTTTTTTACATCGGTCGGACGAATTGCCTCATGCGCATCCTGGGAACCCGCTCTGCCCTTAAAAACATTGGGCTTTTCGGGTACGTAAGCTGCGCCGAACGCTGTCGCAATGTATTCTCTCGCACTCTGCTGCGCTTCGGCGGAAATTCGAACCGAATCCGTACGCATATACGTAATCAAACCAACGCTGCCCTTGGTGCCGATATCAACGCCCTCATAGAGCTGCTGAGCGCAAAGCATGGTTCGCTTCGGCGGCATTGAAGCGCGGTTCGATGCATCCTGAAGCATGCTGCTCGTTGTGTACGGTGCAGGCGCATGACGTGTTTTTTTTGCTGTTTTGATGTCCGCAACGCAATAAACCGCTCCGGTGGACAAATCCGCAACGCGCATTGCATCGGCTTCCGTCTGAAGCTCCGTCTTTTTGCCGTCAAAACCATAGAATTTGGCTTCGAATGTACGCTTGGCAAGATGAAGTTTTACTGTGACCGTCCAATACTCTTTCGGCACGAAATCAAGTATCTCGCGCTCTCTGTCGCAGATGAGTTTTGTCGTAACCGACTGCACACGGCCCGCCGAAAGTCCTCTTCGAACCTTTGCCCAAAGCAGCGGGCTGATTTTGTAGCCGAGCAAACGGTCAAGCACGCGCCGCGCCTGCTGCGCATCAACAAGGTTTCTGTCAATGCAGCGCGGATTTTTGATCGCCTTTTGAATGACTGTCTTTGTGATTTCGTTAAACACAACACGACAGGGCTCGTTTTCATCCAGCTTCAGCATTTTTGCAAGATGCCACGAAATCGCTTCTCCCTCGCGATCAGGGTCGGTTGCAAGCACGATATGCTTTGCGTGCTTTGCTTCTTTGCGTATTTTTTCGATAACTTCGCCTCTTCCGCGAAGGGTAATATATTTGGGTTCAAAGTCGTGTTCAACATCAACACCAAGCTGGCTTTTCGGCAAATCGCGAACATGCCCGTTCGATGCAATGACCCTGTATTTTGAGCCGAGATACTTTTCAATCGTCTTCGCTTTGGACGGCGATTCCACGATAACCAATGTCTCTGCCATAATCCTCCTTCGACCGTTTGGTCGTTTACAGTTAATTTACAGTAAAATCCGATTCTGCCGCACCGCGGCGGCAGTTCAGCAACAGCTTTTTTTCACAAGAAGCGAATTGTTCAAACTCTGCCTGATCGGGTTTGCGATTCTGCCGGTGATACGACTTACGGATCAGCTCAATGTATAGATTCTGCCCGGCAATTGTTTTATTAAACCCGAAAATTCCAATTCTGTCAAGTGCAAGTTTAAAACTTCGACCGGGAGCTGCGTAAGCTCGCAGATTTCGTCAAAGTTTTTTTCGCCCAATTCAATCAAATCAAATAATATCTTTTGATTACCCGTCAATTTCAACTCACTGCTGCCCCTGCCGCGCAGCTCTGATTTTTTGCTGCACTCAGGATTGATTCCGAGATGAAACAGCAAATCCTCTGCACTGAATACAGGTTCCGCCATGCCTTTTCGTATCAGTTCGTTCGTTCCGAAGCTCATCCTGTCCGTGATTCTTCCGGGCACGGCATAAACGGTTCTGCCCTGTTCCAACGCGCAATTTGCAGTTATCATCGTTCCGCTCTTTTCACCCGCTTCAACAACAAGCACGCCGCAGCTCATTCCGCTGATTATTCTGTTTCTCATTGGGAAAAAATACGTTGCAGCACGCGTGAAAGGCAGGAATTCGCTCATCACGCAGCCGTTCTCGATTATTGCTTCCATAATCTCCGCGGTGCCGTCGGTTTTTGCCGTGCAAACACCCTGTCCGAGTATCGCCGCCGTTGGATATTTTTGTTCGGCG
>ERZ779840.3491-NODE-3491-length-12343-cov-2.359049_pt1 | contig 12343 bp, 9 predicted proteins | sample MGYA00511561_ERZ779840 | MGnify/ENA primary metagenome ERZ779840 (study PRJEB29588, sample SAMEA2162036) | human gut metagenome | biome: human gut; feature: human-associated habitat; material: faeces | place: Denmark | collected 2008/2010 ...
TTTCGGAAACAAATCGAGACAACTATACACCATAAACTCAGGACTTTCAAGCATTTTTTCACTTTTGTTTCCTTTTTGCCCGATTTCCACCGGATTAATGTTCCATTCATCCATCAATTCTTCCGGGGAAATCAATATCCCCGCTCCCTGCTTGATCAGTCTGTGACACCCCTGACTTAACACACTGTTTACCGGTCCCGGAAGAGCATATACATCCTTTCCCTGCTCCAATGCAAGATCCGCAGTAATCAATGATCCGCTCCTTTCTTTTGCTTCCATAATAAGTATCCAGTCCGCCAGCGCACTGATGATTCGATTTCTTCTTGGAAAATTCCACGCATACGGCTGGGTTCCTGGTGAAAATTCGGATACTATTCCTCCTTTTTCCTGTATATCCATATACAATCCTATATTCTCTCTTGGATAACAGACATCCACTCCGCATCCAAGTACCGCATATGTCACACCACTTTCTTTAGCCCAACTGCTATTTAACGCTCCTCTTTGTCCTGCACCGTCAATTCCTCTTGCCATACCACTTATTATCTGTATTCCTGCTTCTGCAAGGCTTTTTCCATATTGTAATGCCATCTGTTCACCATACGCCGTACAGTTTCTCGCCCCTACAATCGCCGCACTTTTTCTTTTTTCATCCGGAAGTTGTCCGAGTACATATAATGCATACGGAGGATCGGTAATATATTTCAGTTTTTCCGGATACGTCTTTAAAAAGTACGGAATAAACTGTATTCTTTTTTCTTCTGTCCTTCTCCATTTTTCTTCAAGTTCTGTATCTTTTTTTGCATTCTTTAATATCGCCACATCCTTCTCGTTTAGAAAGCGCAGTTTATCTAACTTAGTTTCTTCTATATAATATATGGCTTTTCCAGATCCATATACCTCTCTTAGTTTTTGCTTCTTCAGATCTGTAATCTCTTTTATTCCTGCCAGCCAGTATTCGTAGATCATCTGCTTTTCTCCTTTCTTAACGTCCCCAATATTTTTTATCCAACGACCGATAAGCGATTGCCTCTTTTAAATGCTTCTCCGTCACTTTTTCACTGTAATCCAAATCAGCAATCGTTCTTGCAACTCGTAAAATCTTATGATATGTTCTCGCTGTCAGCCCCATCCTTTCAAATGCCTTCTCCATCAACTTTCTTTCCGCACTGCCTAATGGAATATAGGTCCTGATTTCTCCCGGTCCAAGCATAGAGTTTGTACGAATTTGCGTTCCCTCGTATCTTTTTTTCTGTAATTTCCTTGCTTCTACTACTCTGCTTCGTATTACCTCCGATGATTCCTCCTCTTTTTTTCCTATCCTTTCTATATCCAGTTCCCGGTACTCCACTTTCGGTGTCTCAATACACAGATCCATACGATCCAGAAATGGCTGACTTATCTTTCCAAGATATTTCTGGATCTGTGACGGCGTACATGAACATTTCTGCATATCTGGATAATAACCGCATTTGCAGGGATTCATGGCAGCGACAAGGATAAAATCAGCCGGATATTCATACGTGCCGTTCACGCGCACTAAACGCACTTCCTTTTCCTCCATCGGCTGTCTTAAGATCTCAATAGTATTTTGCTTAAATTCCGGCAATTCATCCAAAAATAAAACGCCCTTGTGTGCCAGAGAAATCTCTCCCGGCTTTGGGATCAGTCCACCACCCACTAATCCCTGCGTTGTGATCGTATGATGTGGACAACGGAACGGACGTTCCTCCATTAATTGTTCCCGTAATTGAAACTGTCCGGATACACTGTAAATTTTCGAAAGCTCCATCTGCTCTTTTTCATCAAGCGGCGGAAGGATTGTCGGTATCCGCATTGCCGTCATAGTCTTACCGGCACCTGGTGGTCCTATCATCAGCAGATTGTGCATACCGCTCACTGCCACCTCACAGGCTCTCTTTACAAAATGCTGCCCCTGGATATCCGAAAAATCGAGCAGCCGGATCGTTTTTTCCACTGCTTTTCCTATTTCTTTTTCAATGTATGTGCCCCCGTTTAAAATATGTATCATTTCTGCAATACTCTGCACCGCAAAAATTTCTATCTCTTTTACAAGCAGCGCCTCTGTCTGATTCTCCGCCGGTACGATACAACGTGTGACGCCGCGTTCCTTTGCCTCTGCCACCATAGGCAGTATTCCATTGACGGGCTTTACCTCCCCGCTCAAGCTGATCTCACCCACGACCATCGTGTTCTTTAACGCTTCCTCCGGCACAATGCCAATGGCACAAAGCACTGCGGCAACAACCGGAAGGTCGAAGCCTGATCCGGTCTTTCTGATATTGGCAGGGATAAAATTGATCGTGATACGTTTTGGTGGCAGAATATACCCTGTATTTTTCAGTGCTGTGCGCACACGCTCTTTGGATTCTTTTACCTCAGGCGAAAGTGAACCGACCATCTCAAAAAGCGGCATGCCATCTGAGACATCCGCCTCCACATAGACCGGGATGCTCTTGATCCCCTGGATGATCGAGGTTGTTACTAAACTATACAAATACCCTTCCTTTCCCTCGTTTTCTGCATCAAAAATAAATGTATTCGAAAATACTCTGTGGATACCGCAGGGAATCCTGCAATGATTCTGATAAAAAAAGATTCCGACATCCGGCAGAAGCCCTCATACATCTGCCAGATGCAGTTTTAGTATAGCACATTTTCCAGATTTTACAATATTTCTTCTATATTATAATACACCTAAAATGCCTGCCTGAGTTTTTCGATCGCCCTCTTTTCGATCCTCGAAACATAGGATCTGGAAATCCCAAGTTTTCTTGCGATCTCCCTCTGTGTCATTGTCTTTTTCCCATAGAGTCCGTAACGGTTTATGATAATAAACAATTCCCTTCCGGACAATGTCTGCGGAATAATTTCATTCAGCCGTCTGACTTTGCGATCCTGTTCCAGCAATTCCACAACATCCTCGTCCTCGCTGACCACAACATCCAAAAGCTGGATCTGGTTACCCTCTTTATCAGTTCCAATCGGCTCATACAGGGAAACTTCTTTCGACGTCTTCTTTTTTGCCCGGAAATGCATTAATAGTTCATTGTCAATACACCTTGCCGCATAGGTCGCAAGCCTGCTCCCATAATCCTCTTTGTATGTTTCCACTGCCTTGATCAGTCCAATGGTCCCGATGGAGATCAGATCCTCCATCTCATCCTCCGGGTTCTGGTATTTTTTTGCCACATGGGCAACCAGCCGCATATTGCGCTCGATCAGCTCGTTTCTCGCCTCAAGGTCACCATTTTTCATTTTCTTCAGACATTCGCTTTCCTGTTCCATCGTCAACGGAGATAAAAATGTTTTCAAAACGCACCTTAAAAGCTTTCTTGATACATCTTATGTTTAGGGCAAGTTCTCCGTGCTTTTCCTCTTTTAATTTTTCATGCTTTTCGCTATAATCGTTTTATGGTCTTAGGAAAGGAACGATTATGACACGTGATTTAGAATATAACATAACCGCACAGGACAATGGTGTGACCATCTCTGACTATCTGAAAAAGCAGGGTTTTTCCCATGCCGTGACCGTGCAGTTAAAAAAGATCCCGGAAAGCATTCTCTTAAATGGAAAATGGGAATATATGAGTACAAGGCTTAACGGCGGCGATTGTCTTTCCATCCATTTCGAAGAAACGGATGGCTCAAAAAATATTGTTGCAGCAGACCTCCCGCTCTCCATCTGTTATGAAGATGAGGACATTTTAGTGGTAAACAAACCAGCCGATATGCCAATCCATCCTTCCATGAACAATTATGACAACACACTCGCCAACGCTGTCTGCCATTATTACCAGACACAGGGCATTCCTTATACGTTCCGCTGTGTCAACCGCTTAGACCGGGACACCACCGGGCTCACCATCCTTGCCAAACATCTCATCAGTTCCGCAATATTAAACAGCGAGGTGTCAGTCCGGGGCATAAGCAGGGAATATCTTGCCATTGTGAAAGGTTTCACAGAGGATGAGGGGACGGTCAACGCTCCGATCGGGCGGAAAGAAGGTTCCACGATAGAACGGCAGATCGATGTGCTTCACGGTGAAACTGCCATCACGCATTATAAAAGACTTGCCTATCAAGACGGTCTTTCCCTGATCTCCCTGAAATTAGAGACCGGACGTACCCATCAGATCCGCGTTCATATGAAATCTATCGGGCATCCATTGATCGGTGATTTTTTATACAATCCTGATTTTACAAAGATAAACAGACAGGCTCTGCACTCTTACCGGCTTCGTTTCACCCACCCGGTCACAAAGAAACCACTGGTGTTCACTGCTCCTTTGCCGGAAGATATGCAGGCTCTTTTTCCTGAAATGATATTATGATCTTTTTTCTAACTGTTCTTTCAATTGCAGTAACGGTTCTTTCTCATACGGGATTTTATGGGAGAGAACCTCTTCCCGGATAAAGCGGTTCGTTGCTTTTTCACCTTTTATCGCCAGCATTTCCAACAGAAGTTCTAACAATGCTCTCGTATCATCATGGAGCACATGAAATTGCCGTCCATTCATATAATAAGCTAAAGCACTGTCGTCCCTGTACTTTTCTTTCTGGTAGTTCTTCGATGCCGCTACGCGGTCGATATACATTTCCACCACATAATTGACCGGCATCTTCATGCCACAGAGACCTTTGTGTTCCCCTTTATGTGGTCCTTCTTTATCCGGTATTCCATAATCGATCCAATACTCTAAATGGTGTTTATTTCTGCCCTTGTGATGCAGCCAGGCGGAAGAATAACCAACCGCCTCACGCTCTGCATTGTTCGGGCTCATATTGCCCTGATAGTATTTACATCCTACGATAAACTCAGTCGGACTGTATTTTGAAAGATCGTGAAGCAGTCCCTGCCTGATCAGTCCAACCTGAAAGCACCCTCTCATCACAAGTATTTTATGATGGTTGATCGTGCAAAAATGTTTCCAAATATTCATTTTCCTGACTTCCTATTTTCCAAGTAATAAAACGACCGACTGCGGTCTGACCGTGATCCGGTGCTGGTTTTCTGCCGGTTTCTCCTCCGGAAGGAAAACATATTCCTGCTCTGCGGTGTCCATGACCATATACCATTTCTTCTTTCCGGCAAGCTTCGGCAGGGCAAGTTCATTCACTCCGGTATGGAAATTATAGCCAATATAGACCATATCATCCGGCCTGCCAGCGTCATCCACTGCATAATCCCCACAGTACATCACACCAAATGCTCCCTTTTCTTCCGGGAGTCCTGCTGTCCATGCATTGTCCGAGTGATAAGACAGATCCGGACAGCCTTTATGCTGATAATCATTCAGATGCATCGGTTCCGCTTTGCGGATCACAGGATGCGCCTTACGGAATGCTGCAAGTTTTTGTACAAACTCCTGCAGCGCCTCCATGCCTGCGTTCCTCTTCCAATTCACCCATCCGGTTTTGTTATCCTGACAATATGCATTATTATTGCCCTGTTGGGAATTCAGTGCCTCATCCCCTGCAAGGAGCAGCGGCACTCCCTGTGCAAAAAACACCATGGACAACGCCATATATAAGTGCTTTCTTCGAAGTTCCTTCACATACTTTCTTGAAGTTTTACCCTCTGTGCCACAGTTGATGCTGAAATTATAATTTGAACCGTCTGTATTTTCTTCGCCGTTTGCCTCATTGTGTTTCTCACAATAGGAAAAAAGATCTGCCAGCGTAAAGCCATTATTGTTTGCCATAAAATTGACAAAACCGACTGTTTTGTTCTGTTTCTTCTGCTGATTGGCAAATTCAAAAAGGCTGCCGCCCTGATGATTTAACAATTTTCTTCCCGTATAAAGATACTCGTCATTGTATACAAACAGATGTGGATAGTGTTCCTTCTCCTTCCACAACTGTTCCGGGATATACTGATAAAAGATCTTGCTTCTCCGCAGGTATAAATCCTGGGCGATTGCAGTGATCGGCACATTTTCCCCGATCAGATGAAAACCATCTGCACGAAATTCAGTTGCCCAGTAACGAAGTGCATCCATGATCAGGTTCTGATTCTCCTCCTGCTCAAAATACATCTCCATCACGCACTCCATCTGATTCTGATGCAGTGCATCGATCAGATGTTTCAATTCCCGTGTCACATTCTTGCTACAGCCATAAGAGGCTTTCGGAGCAAAATAGAATCCTTTTGTATACCCCCAGTAATTGACTTTTAATTTTTCTTTGTCTGTCCCGGAACCGGCTTCCTTTTCCGGTATGCTGCCCTGTGGTATATACCCTGGAAGTTTTTGTTTCTTTGGAATCTCAATCTCCTCAAACTCATAGACCGGCATCAGCTCCACCGTCGTCACGCCTAACGCTTTCAGATAGGGAATCCGCTCCTCCACTGCCGCAAATGTTCCACGCATTTTTCCCTTTTTCCCGGAATCCATGGAAAATCCCCTGACATGAAGCTTGTACATGACCATTTCGTTTTTCGGGATCTCCGGGCAGCACGCGCTCTGCCATTCATATTCTTTTTCTTCAAAACTGCCACAGACTAAGAAGTCACATTCTGCTCTTCTCGCATCATCCCACTTTTCTCTTCCAGCAATCTTCGATGCATAGGGATCCGGCACTGTCTCTCCATTGATCTCATAATTATATAATAAATGATCTGCCTTCAACCCATGTATGTAAACAGATCTGACTGCCCCTCTGCAAAATGCAGCCGGAGCCTCCACCCTGCCGGCGACCTTTAAGGATCTGTCATATAATATGACTTCACACACATCTTCTTTTTCTCCTGCAAAAGTAAAAATGACACCATCTTTTACGCTCTGCAATCCAAATCTTAAATAATTACCTTCTGTCACCGTATAGTTCATTCTGTCACCAGCCTTGTATTTTTTTTCAAAAAAATGTTACGACATATAATATTATTATACCTTTAACCGATAATTTTGTATAGAAGAATGTTTTTTTGCATTTCATGAATTTTTTATCTACACAACAGGAAAAATTTATGCTAGAATTTTAATGCTAAATATAGGACGGAAAGGTGCTTTATGAAAATCGTTTCAATTAATAACCTGAAACCGGGCATGGTCATCAGTGAAGATGTCTTTTCCTATCATGGGCAATGTCTTGCAAAACAGAATACTCCTGTTACATTGCAGCTGATCGAACACTTAAAGTTCTATCAGATTGCTTCTGTCAGCATTTTCCCTGAAAATCATGGTGACCGCAATTCAAGCACCATGACTGCACAACGTTTGGAAACTTATTCCCAACGTATCCGCAGAAGCCCGGAATTTCAAAGATTTAAAACAGATTATACAAAAAAAGTTTCCTTTATGAAGGAAAATATCAATAACTTTATCGTCAATGACGAGGATCTCAATGTAGATCAGCTTCTGGATGAAACTCTGACGCTCTTTGGAGAAAACAGTACTACGATCTCCATGTTCGATATGCTGCACAATATGAGACAGATCGATGATTCCACCTATGCGCACAGTGTCAACGTCGCACTGATCTGCCGTCTGATCGGCAAATGGAAGAATTTTTCCGAGAAGGATATGGACACTCTGACCCTCTGCGGTCTGCTGCACGATATCGGGAAATCCAAAATTCCAAATGAGATCATTGGAAAACCCGGAAAGCTTACAGATTCCGAATACGAAGAGATCAAGAAACACCCGGTGATCGGCTACAATATGGTCAAAAACCTTAACATCGACCAGCGTGTCAAAAATGCCGTTCTCTTACACCATGAACGATTTGATGGCAAAGGATACCCTTTAGGACTTACCGGCAGCGAGATTGATGATTTCACATCCATCGTATCCATTGCAGATGTCTACGATGCCATGACAGCCAACCGCTGTTACCGCGATGGTCTGTGCCCGTTTGAAGTGATCGCAATCTTCGAAAAAGAGGGATTGACACAATTTAATCCAAAATATATCTTGACTTTTCTGGATCATATTGCTAATACTTATATCAATAATGAAGTATTGTTAAGTGACGGATCTTCGGGCAAGATCGTTCTGATCAACAAGAAGCTTACACGCCCGACTATCCAGCTTGACAATGGTAACTTCATTAATCTGGAGAGTCGTCTGGATCTGTATGTCCAGGCTATTATCTAATAATATGAATGAAAGAGGTGCCCAATGGCAGAGAAAAACAAGTTCAACAACTTAGACGATGAAGACATGTTCGTAACACTTGATTTAGATGACGGCAGTTCCATGGAATGCCAGATTCTTACCATCTTTGAGGCAGATGGCCGCGATTATATCGCACTTCTTCCTGTAGATGAGGACGAGCAGCCAAATGAGGACAGCGAAGTATTTATCTACCGCTATTCTGAGGACGCAGAAGGAAATCCTTCTCTGGAGAATATTGAGGATGACGAGGAGTACGAAGTCGTATCTGACCGCTTCGATGAACTGCTTGACGAGGCAGAATTTGAAGATTTAGACGATTAAGGAAAAAGAACTGATGCGCTTTTTGAAAGTTGCACATCAGTTCTTTTTTTGTGTATCATTTTATTTTTTCTGTGATTCTCTTATGAATCTGGAAATGTCCGCATTTTTGTGATTCAACTGTTCAATGGAATAGAGATGCAGCTTCTTTTTTGCGCGCGTCATTCCCACATAGAACATCCGCCGCTCCTCCTCCACTTCATTGTCAAGCACAGCCTTTTTATAAGGCATAATTCCTTCATTCACATCGATAATGTAGACATTGTCATATTCTAAGCCTTTTGAACTGTGTAGTGTGGCAAGTGCAACGCTCTCCGGGTTCTGATTCTGCTGTCTATAAATCTTTTCCAGTTCCGCAGTATAGTGTTCGATATGCTCAAACCAGTCATTATAAGTGTCGAATCCCTTCGCACTGTTCTGTAACTCCTCGAGTACCTCATAGAGATCCTCCACATTCATTCTGCGGTAATCTGCATACTCCACACAGAAATCATCATAGCCAATCCCACGGCGGATATAATTGATCGCCGCATAAGGGCTCATGGTTAAGAGCATTTTAATATCGTACTCCAGCCGCTGGATGCGCTCTGCCACCCACGGTTTATCCTCGTAAAACCACTCCCAGACATCAAACGCTACCGTTTCTTCGTCCAGAGAGTCCCTGCTGATATAGCGTTTCGGGCGGTTCATGATTTTTAAGAAATCTTTCCGGTAACGGCTTCCCATCGCAATTTTCATATATGCAATGATATCCTTCGCAATCCAGTGTTCATAAAGATTTGGAACATTATCCTTCATACGGAATGGAATGTTGTATTCCAGCAGCTTTTCCATCAACATCTGCGGCTGCGTATTCGTCCGGAAAAGAATGGCAAAATCTTCGTATCTGCCGCCTCTGTCCATATGCGCCTGTATATCCCAGATAATTTTTGCGATCTCTTCCCTCTGGCTTTTGAATACTGCATACTCAACCGGTTCTCCTGCCTCCTGGTTCGCCTGAATCTTCTTTTGGAAACGTTCCTTATTACATCCGATCAGGCGGAGAGATGCTTCCACAATCTCTTTTTGTGAGCGATAATTGGTATCCAGTAAAATCTGTTCTGCCTCCGGATAATCGTCTTTAAAATGCAGCATAAGCTCCGGTCTTGCCCCACGGAAACGATAGATGGACTGGTCGTCATCCCCCACGACAAACAGATTATTTTCCGGTGCTGCAAGCATTTTAACAATATCAAACTGTATCTTGTTAATGTCCTGAAACTCATCAATAAGGATGTACTGAAACTTTCTCTGCCATGCCGAGAGAATATCTTTCCGCTCCCTGAAAAGTTCATAGGTATAAACAAGCATATCATCGAAATCGATCAGTTTATGCTGATGCAGATATTCATGATATTCTCCATAAATTCTTCGAAAAATATTTTCAGCACAGTTGGTGGAATAGTAATGTTCGATGGAGACTCCTGTATTTTTTACCATACTGATCTCTCCAAGAATGGATGACACAAATTCCGTTTCATCCTCATATTCAAGACGGTGTTTCTGTACAAGTTCACGCATGAGCGCATACTTTTGTTCTTCCCGGACGATATTATTTGCATTGTAATTGTATGCATGCTTTAAAATGCTAAAATAAACGGCGTGGAATGTTCCAAATGTGACCGGATACGAACCGTTTCCCATCAGACTTAAGAAACGGGTCTTCATTTCCAATGCTGCCGCTTTTGTAAAAGTAATCACTAAAATATTGGACGGATTCACATGATATTTTGTGATCAGGTTTTTTGTCCGCTCCGTAATGACCGCTGTCTTTCCGGAGCCTGGACCTGCCAGGGTAAGGCACGGACCGTTAAAATGTCCGATTGCCTTCACCTGGGAATCATTGTATCTTTTTTCCATAAATACCCTTTTATTTGCTGAGTAATTCAATCCCTTTTTTGATACGTGCAATGGATTCTTCTTTTCCAAGAATCTCCATTAATTCGGTTGCACCGCCCGGTGTCATCTGTTTTCCGGAGACAGCGGTACGGATTGGCCACATGACATATCCGTTCTTGACACCCTTTTCTGCAACATACTCACAGAGCATTGCATAAAGTGCGTCGTTGCTATAGTCCTCCTGCGCCTCTAATCTTGGCAGAACTTCCGTTAAAACTTCTAAAGATGTCTCTGCATTTGTCTTCATCTTCTTGTGTGTATACATTGCAACATCGTACTCTGGTAATTTTTCGAAGAAATCAATATGTTCTGCAATATCCGGGAACACTTCGATCCTTGTTTTTACCATAGCTGCAATCTTCTTAAAATCAAGGTCTTTTGTAATAACTTCCCTCATGTATGGAAGTGCTCTCTCATAGAACTTGTCAAAATCCATTGCCTTAATGTATTCACCATTCATCCATTTTAACTTGGTGTAGTCAAATACTGCCGGTGATTTGCTGATTCTGTGGTAATCGAATTCTTTGATCAGTTCATCTAAGGTAAAGATCTCGCGGTTATCTTCCGGGCTCCATCCTAAAAGTGCAATATAATTGACAACTGCTTCTGTTAAGAATCCCTGCTCGATCAGATCTTCAAAAGAGGAATGTCCGCTTCTCTTAGACAGCTTCTTGTGGTTCTCGTCTGTGATCAGTGGCAGATGGATATAAACAGGTGATTTCCAGCCAAATGCATCGTATAATCTCTGATATTTTGGAGAGGAAGAAAGGTACTCATTTCCTCTTACTACATGTGTAATATTCATAGTATGATCATCAACAACGTTGGCAAAGTTGTAAGTTGGATATCCGTCTGATTTGATCAGGATCATATCGTCAAGCTCTGCGTTCTCCACTGTGATGTCTCCGTATAATTCATCATGGAATGTTGTAGTTCCTTCATTTGGAATATTCTGACGGATCACAAATGGTTTTCCGGCAGCAAGGTTTGCTTCCACTTCCTCTTTAGATAAAGACAGGCAGTGTTTGTCGTAGATCATAATCTCTTTTCCTTCGACAACTTCTGTCTTTAAGGTAGAAAGACGCTCTTTGTCACAGAAACAGTAATATGCCTCTCCTTTTTCTACCAGCTCTTTTGCGTATTTCATGTAGATTCCGGTTTTCATACGCTCACTCTGGACGTATGGTCCATAACCGCCATCCTTATCCGGACCTTCATCATGGACTAAGCCTGTCTCAGCCAATGTACGATAAATGATATCTACCGCGCCCTCTACGAAACGTTCCTGATCGGTATCCTCAATACGAAGCATAAAGTCTCCGCCCTCATGCTTTGCAATTAAAAACTCATATAATGCAGAGCGCAAATTTCCCACATGCATCTTTCCAGTGGGACTGGGTGCATATCTTGTTCTGATTTTCATTCTTATCCTCATTTCTGCGCATGTTTTTACGCATAACATTTCTCTGTTCCATTACACAGCTGCCGCTGACGGAACCGATTACCTTATTATATATTAGCCTCTGTACGAAAAAAGTGCAACCTTATTCTGCTTTTTCCCCCGTTACCGGTTCCTCAGGCACAGCCTCTTTCGCCTCTGCCTTGAACTTTGCAACCGCTTTTGCCGCCTGTGCAACGGAAATATTCGTTCCTGCCCCCGCAATACAGCCGCCGGGACATTCCCTCTATCAGACAGCCGTTCTTCTTCCCTGCCTTGGCAAGTAACAGCATCTTTTTACATTCCGCAAGGCTTTCCGCATGTTCGATTTTGACCTCTGTTCCCGGATAATATTTCCTGATACATTCCTCAATGGCAGAAGCCACGCCTCCCGCCACCCCGTATCCTCTTCCGGCTCCGGTGGCATCCTCCATGGCATCCATAGCCTTTAATTCCTCCAGCAGAATCCCCTTTGCCTCAAACATTCCCGTCAGTTCTTCAAAGGTGATGA
>ERZ779840.3498-NODE-3498-length-12330-cov-3.046436_pt1 | contig 12330 bp, 9 predicted proteins | sample MGYA00511561_ERZ779840 | MGnify/ENA primary metagenome ERZ779840 (study PRJEB29588, sample SAMEA2162036) | human gut metagenome | biome: human gut; feature: human-associated habitat; material: faeces | place: Denmark | collected 2008/2010 ...
GCCGCCACTCGGTGTTCGAGATTATTTCGAACTCCATCGACGAAGCGCGTGAGGGCTACGGAAAGCGCATTATAATCACGCTTCACGAGGATAAGTCTATAACTGTCGAGGACTTCGGAAGAGGTATCCCGATAGATTTCAACAAGTCAGAGGATAAATACAACTGGGAGCTTGCATTCTGCACACTGTATGCGGGAAGCAAGTACAACAACAACTCCGGCGGAAACTACTCCTTCGCGCTGGGTCTGAACGGTCTGGGTCTGTGCGCTACGCAGTTCTCCAGCGAATACATGGAGGTTGAGAGCCGCCGCGGTCAGTGGAACTACTCGCTGCGGTTCGAAAAAGGCTTCAACGTGACCCAGGACGAGCGCGGATTCAAGAAGTCCCGCGGCGACGGCACCACCGGCACAAAGATACACTGGAAGCCCGACCTTGAAGTATTCACAGATATAGACATCGGCGCGGACTACCTCGCGGATATCCTCCGCAGGCAGGCTGTAGTCAACGACGGCGTGGAACTCGTGCTGAAAAACGAGCACGAGGACGGCACCTTCACCGAGCAGATATTCTGCTATGAAAACGGAATCAGCGACTACCTGCTTGAGCTGGTCGGCGACAAATCGATGACAACTCCGCAGCACTGGACCGCCGAGCGCCAGGGCCGCGACCGCGAGGACAAGGACGAATACAAGCTGAAACTGAACGTCGCGTTCACGTTCAGCAAGGAAGTGCAGTTCATCGAGCACTACCACAACTCAAGCTGGCTGGAGCACGGCGGAAGCCCGCAGAAGGCGCTCCAGAAGGCGTTCCTGTCGCAGATAGACGGGTACCTCAAAAACGGAAACAAGTACAACAAGGGCGAAAAGAGCATAAAGTGGGAGGACATCGAGGACTGCCTGGTGTTCATCTCGAACAACTTCTCGACTCAGGCGAGCTACGAAAACCAGACCAAGAAAGCCGTCACCAACGAGTTCATAACCGAAGCCATGACCGAATGGCTCAAGCATCAGCTCGAGGTATACTTCCTTGAGAACCCGGACGAAGCCGTAAAGATAGGCACTCAGGTGCTGATAAACAAGCGCTCACGCGAGAACGCCGACAAAGTGCGTCAGAGCACGCTGCAGAAGCTCACCGGCACGCTCGACCTCACCAACCGTATCGACAAGTTCGTGGACTGCCGCAGCAAGGACGTTTCCCGCCGCGAGGTCTACATCGTGGAGGGTGATTCGGCGCTGGGCTCGGTAAAGCTCGCCAGGGACGCAGAGTTCCAGGCGGTGATACCGGTTCGCGGTAAGATACTGAACTGCCTCAAGGCAAGCTACGACAAGATATTCAAGAGCGAGATCATCACGAATCTGATAAAGGTTCTGGGCTGCGGCGTGGAGGTCAAGACCAAGGCGAACAAGCAGATATCCACGTTTAACCTCGACAACCTGCGCTGGAACAAAATCGTGATATGCACCGATGCCGACGAGGACGGATTCCAGATACGCACGCTGATACTCACGATGATACAGGAGCTTTGCCCCACCCTTATCGAGAAGGGCTACGTCTACATCGCGGAATCCCCGCTGTACGAGATAAACACGAAGGACCGCACCTACTTTGCCTACACCGAGCCGGAAAAAACCAAGATACTCGGCATGATAGGCGACGCGAAGTACACCATACAGCGAAGCAAAGGTCTTGGTGAGAACGACCCCGACATGATGAGCCTCACCACCATGAACCCCGACACCCGCCGCCTTATAAAGGTCAACCCCACCGATTTGGAGGCTACCCGCGAGATGTTCGACGTGCTCCTCGGCAACGACCTTGAAGGGCGCAAGCGGTTCATCAAGGAAAACGGCAGCAGGTACCTTGCCGCCGCTGATATCAGTTAATTCCACGATAAAGGAAGATAGATTTGAAGAAAAACACTCCAAAGAAGCAGCCCAGAAAGTTAAGCTCCCCCATAGCCGGGGCTTACATCGAGGGCAGCGGAATAGTCGAGCAGAAGGACATCGTGAGCACCCTTGAGGAGAACTACATGCCCTATGCGATGAGCGTTATCGTCAGCCGTGCGCTGCCGGAGATAGACGGCTTCAAGCCATCTCACCGCAAGCTGCTCTATACGATGTACAAGATGGGTCTGCTGACCGGAAACCGCACCAAGTCCGCGAACATAGTCGGTCAGACCATGCGGCTCAATCCCCACGGCGACGCCGCCATCTACGAAACGATGGTAAGACTCGCGCGCGGAAACGAAGCGCTTCTCCACCCATATGTTGACAGCAAGGGCAACTTCGGCAAGGCGTACTCCCGCGATATGGCGTATGCGGCTTCGCGATACACCGAAGCGAAGCTCGAGCCGATAAGCGCCGAGCTTTTCGCCGAGATAGACAAGGAAGCCGTAGATATGTCGCCGAACTACGACAACACCATGCTGGAGCCGAGCCTTTTCCCGGTGAGATACCCCGCGGTGCTGGTCAACAGCAACTTCGGACTTGCCGTATCAATGGCGAGCAACATCTGCTCGTTCAATCTCAGCGAGATTTGCGAAACCACTATAGCCCTCATGAAGGACCCGGAGCACGACGCCCTTTCCACGCTGAAAGGTCCGGATTTCCCGGGCGGCGGCTATATCGTCTACGACGAGGCGGAGATGAACAAGATATACCGCACCGGACTTGGCGCGGTGAAAGTACGCGCCGTGTACATCTACGACCCGGACGCGCGCTGTATCGAGGTCACTCAGATACCGCCCTCGACCACCATCGAGGCTATAATCGACAAGGTGGTCGACCTCGTTAAGGAAGGCAAGCTGAAGGAAATTTCCGATGTCCGCGACGAAACCGACCTTTCCGGTCTGCGGCTGGCATTCGACCTCAAGAAGGGTCAGGACCCCGACGCGGTTATGAACAAGCTGTTCAGGCTGACTCCGTTACAGGATAACTTCAACTGCAACTTCAACGTGCTGATAAACGGAACTCCCCGCGTAATGGGCGTTTACGAGATACTGAACGAGTGGACGGTATTCCGCCGGAACTGCGTAAAGCGCCGCGTAGCCTTCGACCTGAAAAAGAAGAAGGAAAAGCTCCACCTGCTCAACGGTCTCAAGAAGATACTGCTCGACATCGACTATGCGATAAAGCTTATCCGCGAGACCGACGAGGAATCCGAGGTAGTTCCCAACCTGATGATAGGTTTCGGCATCGACGAGGTGCAGGCGGAGTACGTTGCTGAAATCAAGCTGCGCCACATCAACCGCGAGTATATCCTCAAGCGCACTCAGGAGACCGCCGACCTTGAAAAGGAGATCGCCGACATGGAGGATATCCTCGGCAATGAAAACCGCGTCAACAAGCTGATAATCGACGAGCTGCGGGAGATCTCCAAGAAATACGGTCAGCCCCGCCGCACGATGTTCCTCTACGACGTGGAGGAATCCGCGGACATTGCAGAGGAGCCGGTGAAGCTGGGTCCTGTGAACATCTTCCTGACCCGGGAGGGGTACTTCAAGAAGATAACGCCGCAGTCCCTGAGGATGAGCAATCAGCACAAGCTCAAGGAAAACGACGAGATAATCTGGTCCGGCGAGGTCAACGGCGGCGCGGAGCTGCTGTTCTTCACCGACAGGCACCAGGTCTACAAGACCCGCTGCACCGACTTTGACGAGACCAAGGCGAGCGTAATGGGCGACTATATCCCCGCGAAGCTCGGATTTGACGACGGCGAGAGCATAATCTTCATGGCGGTGACGGAGGACTACAGCGAAACGCTCGTAACGTTCTACAGGAACGGCAAGTGCGCGAAGGTACCGCTGTCAAGCTACGAAACCAAGACCAAGCGCCGCAAGCTCTCCGGCGCGTACTCCGACCTTTCGGAGCTTGTCGGAATGTTCCTGATAAAGCAGGATTCGGATTTCGTGCTGCGCTCGACCGCCGGAAAGGCGCTGGCGTTCAACACCGCGCTGGTGCTCCCGAAGGCAGCGCGCGACACCCAGGGCGTGCAGGTAATGCGCCTTACAAAGGCGGAGCTTGCTGGGGCTTATCCCGCGGAACAGAGCGGCGTTAAGGACATCGAGTCGCTGCGCATAAAGTCGATCCCCTCTGCGGGAACGGCTACTGACGAGGACATAACTCAGCTCACGCTGATGTAAATTACGGAGGACATAAAATGCTTACAGATATTGAGATCGCTCAGCAGGCGAAGATGAAGAAGATCGGCGAGATAGCCGCGAACCTCGGCATTGAGGAGGACGAAGTAGAGCAGTACGGCCACTACAAGGCAAAGCTGAACCAGAACCTGTTCAACCGCCTCGCAGACAAGCCCGACGGCAAGCTGATACTCGTTACCGCGATCAATCCTACTCCGGCGGGCGAGGGCAAGACCACCACTTCGGTAGGTCTCTGCGAAGCCATGAACAAGACCGGCAGAAAGGCTATCCTGGCTCTGCGTGAGCCGTCCCTCGGTCCGGTGTTCGGAATCAAGGGCGGCGCCGCAGGCGGCGGATACGCTCAGGTAGTTCCCATGGAGGACATCAACCTGCACTTCACCGGAGATATGCACGCCATCACAGCGGCTAACAACCTCCTCGCGGCTCTTATGGATAACCATATCCAGCAGGGCAACGCGCTGGGTATCGACGTCCGCAGGATACTTTTCAAGCGCTGCCTCGACATGAACGACAGAGCCCTCCGCAACATCGTTATCGGCATGGGCGGCAAGGTCAACGGTATCCCGCGTGAGGATCACTTCCACATCACCGTTGCAAGCGAGATCATGGCTATCCTCTGCCTCGCTTCCGACCTTGAAGATCTCAAGAAGCGCCTAGGAAATATCCTAGTTGCCTACACCTACTCCGGCGAGCCGGTTTACGCCCGCGACCTCAAGGCTGTCGGCGCCATGACCGCGCTCCTCAAGGACGCCATCAACCCGAACCTCGTGCAGACCCTCGAGGGCAACCCTGCGCTTATCCACGGCGGTCCATTCGCGAATATCGCGCACGGCTGCAACTCCGTAAGAGCCACCAAGCTTGCGCTCAAGCTCGCTAACTACACCATCACCGAAGCAGGATTCGGCTCAGACCTCGGCGCTGAGAAGTTCTTCGACATAAAGTGCCGCTGCGCCGGATTAAAGCCTGACTGCACCGTGCTCGTAGCGACTATCCGCGCGCTGAAGTACAACGGCGGCGTTGCAAAGCCCGACCTCACAAAGGAAAACGTTGAAGCACTCGAAAAGGGTATCGTGAACCTCGGCGTTCACATCGACAACCTCAAGAAGTTCGGCGTGCCCGTCGTAGTTGCGATAAACCACTTCTACACCGACACCGAAGCTGAGATCGCAGTCGTTAAGAAGTACTGCGAGGATCACGGCGCAAAGGTGGCGTTCTCAGATGTGTTCCTCAAGGGCGGCGACGGCGGAATCGAGCTTGCGAACGCAGTCGTTGAGACCATCGAGAGCACCAGGAGCGAATACAAGCCCCTCTACGATGAGAAGCTGTCCATCAAGGAAAAGCTTGACGTCATCGCAAAGGAGATCTACCGCGCAGACGGCGTTAACTACACCGCAAAGGCCGACAAGGCAATAAAGGAGATCGAGAGCCTCGGTCTTGACAGAGTTCCGGTCTGCGTTGCAAAGACGCAGTATTCCCTGTCCGACGACCCGACAAAGCTCGGCAGGCCGGAGCATTTCACAATCAATGTCAGCGACGTGAGAGCGTCTGCGGGCGCAGGCTTCGTGGTAGTCTACACCGGCGACGTTATGACAATGCCGGGACTTCCGAAGGTTCCCGCCGCCGACAACATCGACGTTGACGCAGACGGAAGGATCACCGGTCTGTTCTGATGGAAGAATATGTTGAATACATCTCCCGCAGCCCGGAGGACACCGCGCGTATTTCCGCGGAAATAGCCACGCAGCTCCGGGCGGGAGACATCATACTTTACGAAGGCGACATGGGCGCGGGAAAGACCACCTTCACAAAGGGGCTTGCCGCTGCGCTGGGTATCACCGACCCCGTAACCAGTCCGACCTTCGCGCTGGTCAACGAATACACCGAAGGACGGCTGCCGCTGTTCCACTTCGATCTGTACCGTATCGACAGCTACGACGACCTCTACGCTATAGGTTTCCTCGACTACCTCGACCGCGGAGGAATCATCGCGGCGGAGTGGAGCGAGAACATCGAAGGTCTGGAGCAGGAGCTTGCCGGAGACAGCTCCCGCACCATAATGAAGATACGCATTGAAAAGACCGGCGAGAACGAGCGCCGCATAAAGGTACGCGGACATATTGTCTGCCCGCTGTGCGGAAGCAATGAGATCTCCAGGGCTGTGGTGAAGCAGACCGGGGATACGGTGCGTATCTGCGAGGGCTGCGGCGCGCTGTGGACGGAGCCGCGCATTTCCGCCGACAACAGCACAACTTTCGCGCACTATATGGAAAGCCGCGGGCTGAAGCCCTACTGGAACGAGCTTGAGGGAAAGCAGTATCTTTAAGCGGCTGAAAGGGAGTGACTACATGATATTAGGCATAGACAGCTCCGCGATATCGGCGGGCTGCGCGCTGATGGACAGCGACGGCAGGATAATCGCCGAACAGTTCCTGAATACAAAGCACACGCATTCCCAGACGCTGCTCCCGATGGTGGAAAGCATGCTGAAATGCGCGGGCGTGAAAATTTCCGATCTCGACGCCGCCGCTGTAACAGTGGGTCCGGGGTCGTTCACGGGACTTCGTATCGGGGTTTCCACCGTTAAGGGAATGTGCTACGGCGCAGGGAAAAAGTGCGTGGGTATCTCCTCGCTGGAGGCGATAGCGTACAATTTCACCGGAACAGACGGCACTATCGTCTGCTGCATGGACGCCCGCTGCGGGCAGGTCTACAACGCGATATTCCGCAGCGAAGGCGGAATCATCACACGTCTGTGCGCCGACCGTGCGGTACGTCTTGAGGGGCTTGCGCAGGAGCTTTCCGGCATGTCCGGCAGGATAATACTCGCAGGCGACGGCGCAGAGCTTGCGCATAAGTCCACCGGGGAAAAGCACGAGCTTGCTCCCTATATTCTGCGCTACCAGCGCGGAAGCGGCGTGTGCTACGCAGCGCAGGGCAAAGAGCTGATCGACCCGGCGGCGCTCATGCCGAGCTACCTCAGGCTCCCGCAGGCGGAGCGCGAGCGCCTGGCGCGCGAAGGCAAACCGGTAACGGAGTAAATCATGGTATCCATGGTATCGCTTCGCGATGGATTAAAAAATATGCAAGCCGCAATGCGGCTGTATAAATACCATAGGTCGTTTCATAAATGAAAGAGAGGTAATTAATATGGTAAATCTGGTCAAGGGTCAGAAAGTGGAACTTACAAAGAGCAACCCCGGGCTGACGAAGATAAACGCGGGTCTCGGCTGGGATGTCAACGCGTTCGACAGCGGCTCTCAGTTCGACCTCGACACCGAGGTGTTCCTGCTCGGAGACAACGGCAAGGTAACGTCCGACGGCGACTTCGTGTTCTACGGAAACACCGTGCATGCTTCCGGCTCAGTTGAGCATACCGGCGACAACCGCGACGGTGTGGGCGACGGCGACGATGAAACAATAAAGATCGACCTCAGCAAGGTTCCGCAGAATATCTCCCGCATTACGTTCGCCGTAACCATTTACGACGCTGCGGTGCGCAACCAGAATTTCGGTCAGGTGAACAATGCATTCATTCGCATTTACAACCCCGATACCAACGAGGAGCTCCTCCGCTACGACCTCACCGAGGATTTCTCAATCGAAACCGCGCTGGTCATCGGCGAACTGTACCGCCACGGCGGCGAGTGGAAGTTCAACGCTGTCGGAGCCGGATATCAGGGCGGACTTGAAGCGCTCTGCCGCGCATTCGGAGTTAACGTCTGACGAATTTGCAAATTCCTGAATAAACTTAAAAGTGGGAAAACTGGTGTTTTCCCACTTTTTATGTATTGAATCACAGCTTAATCAGCGTAGTCCGAGCCGTACTCGCGAACCTCCAGCGCCTTTATAGCCGCTACGGCGTCCCAGTAGAAATGCTCCTCGCCGATACGCTCGCGGAATCCCGCTCTGTCCATCATCTCGCTGACCGCGGTCTGCACGCCGGTGAAGGAAATCTGCGTGCCCTTCTCACGGAGCGTGTTGTAGAGCCGCTCAAGCTCTGAAAGTGAAATATCGTCCGCGGTGGGAACTCCGCGCATTGAGAGTATCACCTGCGGGCTGCCGCCCAGCGCCTCAAGCTGATTTATCAGCTTCTCCTGAGTTCCGAAGAACAGCGGCCCGGAAACGTACACCACCTTGAATTCCTCGTGATGACCGGAACGCACCTTGCCCTTCAGCTTGTCCTCATCGATATCGCTGGAAGTAACGCGAAGCTCGGAGCTCTTTACAACGAAAACGATCATCGCTGCAACAACGCCGATAACGATCGCGACCGTCAGGTCGAATACAACGGTGGAAACCATCGTCAGCACATACTGTAAGATGGAGGACTTGAACTTCTTCTTAAAAATGCTCTTGATCGCCGCCCAGTCGTTCATTCTGAAGGCAGTTACCATCAGCACGCCCGCAAGCGCAGCCATCGGGATACGGCTCATAACGCCGCCGAGCAGGAACATCGAAAGAATAAGCACAACCGAATGGAAAACGCTTACAAGTCTGGTCTGTCCGCCGGACTTTATCGCAACGGAGGTTCTCGCAATAGCCGCAGTGGCGGGAACTCCGCCGAGCAGCGGGATAACCATGTTGCCGATTCCCTGCGCGATCAGCTCGCGGCTTGCGTCAAGGCGCTCGCCCTTCATCTTGCCCGCGCTCGCGCCGCACAGTAGGCTCTCGATCATTCCCAGCGCCGCAATTGACACCGCCGGCATGATGAGGTTGGTTATATTCGCGAAGTCAAAGCCCTTGCGGATTATGCTGTCGTCGGTGACGAGGCTGCTCGGGATAGCGCCGACCTCGGCTACAGTCCCCTGCTCAAAGAACACCATGTTCACGATGAGCGCCACGATTATTCCCACAAGCGACGACGGAACCACGGCGTTCCACTTCTTCGGGTAGACTATCATTATCAGCACGACCAGTCCGCCGAACATTACCGCCCACCAGTTGGGATTAAAGTTTCCGGTGCCGCTGAAATAGGAGCCTATCTTCGCTATCTGGTTCTCGCCCACCGAATGAGTGCCGAAGAAATTGTCGATCTGACCCAGCGCGATGATTATAGCGATACCCGAGGTGAATCCGGTGATGACCGGAGCGGGCAGGTAGCTTACGAGCTTACCGACCCTGCAAACCGCCGCGATAATGAGTATCGCGCCGGAAAGGAATCCTGCGGTCAGCACGCCGGTTATGCCGTACTTCGCGGAGACAGACAGCAGAATAGCCGCCATCGCGCCGGTAGGTCCGGAGATCTGGTAGGACGCGCCGGAGAGTATTCCGATAACGATGCCCGCAACGATCGCGGTGACAAGTCCGGAGGCTGCGTCCGCGCCGGAGCTTACGCCGAACGCCAGAGCCAGCGGCAAAGCTACCGCGGCTACGGTCAGACCCGCCATGAGGTCCTGGGTGAGCTTTTTTCCGTTGTAGCCCTTGAATTCGGCTTTCAGGTCGCTTACATATTTTTTGAACATTATTTTCCTTCCTTTTTGCCTGCCGTTTATCTTTTGTCTTTTTGGCAGACCACACGTGTTTTATTATACTCCTGTTTAAAACTGCTGTCAATGAGCACTAACAACAACTTTTCCGCACAGTTCCCCGGTTTTTTGTTGAAAACGCTTTGCACTGCAAAAAAACTATTGAAAAATGCCGCAGAATATGTTACAATATACAGTGTACTGTTTTCGGCAGTAATTTTTCCCGCGAAAGGAAGCGCTCCACTTGGAACTCAACATCGTACTGGTAGAACCTCAGATACCCCAGAACCCCGGCAATATCGCCCGCACCTGCGCCGTCACCGGAGCAAGGCTCCACCTGATACGTCCGATGGGCTTCACCCCGGACGACAAGCAGCTGAAACGTGCTGGGCTCGACTACTGGCACTATCTGGACATCACCTACTACGACGGCCTGGACGACTTCTTCTCAAAGAACGACGGCGCGTATTTCTACTTCTCCACAAAAGCGGTGAATACATACAGCGACGTCAGCTACCCCGACAAGTGCTTTCTGTTTTTCGGCAGGGAGGACGCCGGGCTTCCGGAAAAGCTGCTTTTTGAAAACAAGGAGAGCTGCGTGCGCATTCCTATGCGCGAAACCCTACGCAGCCTGAATCTCTCGAACAGCGTCGCAATCGGCGTTTACGAGGTGCTGCGGCAGTGGGGCTTCCCAGAGCTGCAAAATCAGGGACGGCTGCGCGAATTTGACTGGAACAATGCGGACTGACCCGCAGTAAAGGAGTAAATCATGGACAACACTATCAGAATAATCACGGACAGCGGCTGTGATATCTCAAAGGAAAACGAGGAAAAGTACAAGGGTCTGCTCGAGATAATGCCCTTCATGGTGACTATCCAGGGCAAGAGCTACGTCGACAGGCAGGATATCCAGGCTGAGGAGTTCTACAAGGTGCTCAAGGAGCAGCAGGAGATCCCGAAGCACTCCCAGATAACCGCTATCCAGTTCGAGGACAAGTACCGCGAGCTGTACGCCCAGGGCGTCCGCACAATCATCGTGGACGTTATCAACGGCGCAGGCTCCCAGACCTGCTCAAACGCGCAGCTTGCAAAGCAGAACGTCGCTGACGAGCTGAAGGATCTCACCGTTTACATCGTTGACAGCCAGAACTACACCCTCGCCTACGGCTACCCCGTTATCGAGGCATGCAAGAAGCTGGAAGCAGGTCAGAGCGCAGAGAGCGTCGTTTCCTACCTCGAAGACTGGGCGCGCCACTCCGAGGCGTTCATCGTGGGCTTCGACCTCCGGCACATGAAGAAATCCGGCAGAATAACCGCAGCCGCAAGCTTCCTGGGCGAACTCATGGGACTGAAACCGCTGATATACCTCGCGGCTGAGAAGACAGAAGTCCTCCGCAAGGCGCGCGGCGAGAAGGCTGTGATCGACGCCGCAGTCGAGACCATCACCTCCAGAATGATACCCGAGACCCCCTGGTGCGTAGTCACCACCACCCGCCCCGACTGCGAGAAGGAATTCATCGACAAGATGACAAAGAAGCTCGGCTACGGCCCGGCAATGGTCGAGAAAACCGGCGTGGTAGTTTCCTGCAATGCAGGTCCCGAAATGATCGGAGTACTTATCAGAGGTCAGGAGCGCCCCGCGAAGGATTGATTTTCACCTAATTTTTACCGAATAACTATTGCAAATTCCAAAACTTTGTGGTAGAATAAACTCAAGGGCGAGGTACCCTGGATACCCAAATTCTGAAAGGAGTTTTTACTATGAGTTTTTTCGATGACGTTATCAATACCACTAAGAACGCAGCGCAGACCGCAGGCAAAAAGACCGACGAGGCAGTGAGATTCACCAAGCTGAAGATCAAGGAATCCCAGACCTCCAGCGACATCAAGGCGCACTTTGAGAAGCTGGGTCAGATGGCATACGAGATGAAGAAGGCAGAGAACCCCGACGCAGCCCTGTTCGACGCTGAGATCGAGGAGATCGACAAGCTCTACGAAAAGCTGTCCGAGATCAACCTGCTGCTCGACGACCTCCGTCAGGAAGTTACCTGCACAGCATGCGGCGCAAAGACCAAGAGCGACAACGCTTTCTGCCCGAAGTGCGGCGCAAAGCTCCCCGAGAAGCCCGCTCCCGCCGAGGAAGAGCCTGTTGCTGCCGAGGACGTTACCGCCGGGCAGACCACATCTGAGGAAGAGAAGAAGGACGAAAAGTAATTCCACGCTCATACCCAGAGCATAACGATACCCTCCCGAAGCCCGGGAGGGTATTTTTATTCAGTTGACCTCGACAATAGTTATCTGGTCGTTGGTGAACTCCGCCTCGGAAAGCAGCGTGCTCTTTATCTTCGCCGCCCCCGCCGCGTCAAGTCCCGGGGTCTTTACGATGATGTTCGCGCTGCTGTCGCTGAGGTAGCACAGCGCGTCCTCGAAGCCCTGCGCTTTCAGCATGCTCTCGATCTTGTTCTCGCTTTCAATGTAGCCGCCCATCTTCATCGCGTCCACCTCGACAGCCGCAAGCTCGTCTTTCGTCAGGTCGCCGCCCTGGTACATGCTCTGGAGCACCTCGGCTGCTTCCTCGCGGCTGCTCTGTTTGTCGAGCCTTGCCTGCGCGAAGTACGCCGAGCTGTCTGCGGCTTCCCCGGATTTATCCACGCTGACAAGATCAGCCTCGCCGTATGTAGTGCCGGAGACCTCCGCCGCCGGCTC
>ERZ779840.3501-NODE-3501-length-12319-cov-7.846298_pt1 | contig 12319 bp, 14 predicted proteins | sample MGYA00511561_ERZ779840 | MGnify/ENA primary metagenome ERZ779840 (study PRJEB29588, sample SAMEA2162036) | human gut metagenome | biome: human gut; feature: human-associated habitat; material: faeces | place: Denmark | collected 2008/2010 ...
CGGCTATGAACGAACGATTGAAGGCAACGCTTGTGCAGATGCTCTCGGAGGTGGAGACGAAATGAAAGCTGTGATCTACGCCCGCTATTCCTCGGACAGCCAGCGAGAAGAATCCATCGAAGGCCAGCTCCGCGAGTGTACGGAGTATGCCGAACGAAACGGCATCACCATTCTCCGCAGCTATATCGACAGAGCGTTGTCCGCCAGAACCGCAGACCGACCAGAATTTCAAAATATGATAAAGGACAGCGAGCAAAAGCTGTTCGATGTGGTGCTGATATGGAAACTCGACCGTTTTTCCCGTGACCGCTATGACAGCGCCCACTACAAGCGGATTCTGAAAAAGAACGGCGTGAAGGTCGTATCCGTCAAGGAGAATATCTCCGACGGGCCGGAGGGTATCATCCTTGAATCCATGCTGGAGGGCTACGCCGAATATTACTCCGCTGAGCTGTCCGAGAAGATACAGCGCGGACAGAAAGAGAACGCGCTCAAATGCAAAAACAACGGCGGAAATACGCCGCTGGGGTATGTGGTAGGCACAGACGGTGTGCTTGCCGTCGATCCTCTGACCGCCCCGCTGGTAACGGAGATATTCACCCTCTATGACAGCGGCGAGAGCATCAGCGAGATCACGGCTTCGCTGAACGGACGTGGGCTGAAAACGAAAAAGGGCAAGGCGTTCAAAATCGGTGGGGTCAGTCTGATCCTCAAAAACAGGAAGTACATAGGCGAGTACCAGTATGGGAGCGTGATCATCCCCAAAGGAATCCCTGCAATCATTGACGATGACTTGTTTGACCGGGTGCAGCGGCGTATGGCGTTCAACAAAAAAGCCCCCGCCAAAGCCAAAGCGACGGAAGAATATCTGCTGACAACGAAGCTGTTCTGCGGAACTTGCGAACGGCTGATGGCCGGGGAAAGCGGCACCAGCAGCACAAAGGGCGTCAAACATTATTACTACAAATGCGGCGGTGCGAAGCGAAAGCTGGGCTGCAAGCGAAAAGCTGTCAGAAAGCATTGGATCGAACGGGCGGCAGTTCTTGTGACGGTGCAGCGCGTATTGCAGGACGATGAAATCAGCCGCATTGCGGAAGCAATCGTGGCCTTGCAGGAAAAGGAAGATACCTCGCTCCCAGCCATGCGCCAGCAGTTGACTGGATGTGAAAAAGCCATTGACAATATGCTCAACGCCATTCAGATGGGCGTGCTCACCGCCTCCACAAAGGAGCGGCTGGAGAAGCTGGAAATGCAGCGGGAAGAGTTGAAGCTGTCCATATTGCAGGCGCAGATGGCAAGGCCGCGCTACACAAAAGAGCAGGTAGTCAGTTGGATCAGCCGCTTCAAGTATGGCAACGTAGACGACCCGCAGTATCAGAAGCAGATCATCGACACGTTCATCAATTCCATCTATGTGTTTGACGATAAACTGGTCTTTACCTACAACTTCAAGGACGGAACAGAAACGATCACACTTGTGGAAATTCAGGCGGCCTTCGGTTCGGATTTAACTCAAGTCGCTCCACCAAAGATCCACACCCATTAGGGTGTGGATCTTTTTACGTCAATAGCTCCGCGGCACTTGAGCCCTCCGGCTGAAATCAGCGATTTCAGCCGGGGCTTTTGTCAGGGCGCTATTTTATTCTCACGGCTCTGTGCGTCTCGCCGGTTTGAAGTGGGGTCACAGTCCCTCCGCTGATATCGAAGATGCGCGCAGTGAAGTCCGCCTCAGTCTCCGCCGGGATCAGCACCTTGAGCGTGACGCTGGATGAATACTCCACGTCCTCGACGATGCCGCCCATCGCAGTACACTCAGTCTTGAGCCGCTCCGCACCGGAATATGAGCACGGCACATCCATGCACGACCATGGGCGCACGACCGACGTCCCCGCCGCGGCGAGCGCGTCCCCGGCGCTTTTCGTATACGCGCGCAGCAGCCCGCCCGCGCCGAGCAGCACACCGCCGAAATATCGCGTGACAACACAGACGCAGTTGGTCATGTTCTGGCGGCGCAGCACCTCAAGCATGGGAATACCGGCGGTGCCCTGCGGCTCACCGTCGTCACTGTAGCGCTCGGCGCCGTTTCTGATGATATAGCACCAGCAGTTGTGCCGCGCGTCGTAATATTTTTTCTTCATCTCGGCGACGAAGGCCTTGGCCTCGTCCTCGGTCTCGATGCAGCGGACATGCCCCAAAAAGCGTGAGCGCTTCTCGGTGAACTCGGCCTCGCCCGGGGTGGAGGGGATATAATACTCGCTCAATCCTCCCAGTCCTCCTTGGGTTCAACATAGCCGGGGATGAACTGCTTGACCCTGCCGAAGAGCTCCGGTCCGACAGTGACCTCGGCCTCGATGCCGGAGTCGGTATACTCCATGGAGTGTACCTGCGCCTCGCGGTTGAGGCTGTCAGCAAGCCCGGCGTTTGCGTAAGGTATCTTCAGCATAACGCGCTTCTTGCCGCGGTCGAGCATGGCGGATAGCGTGTCGACAAGCTCCTTTGCCCCCTCACCGCTGCGCGCGGAGATGCAGACGATATTCTCTCCGTGCGGCAGGATGCCGATATAGGCATCGCACTTATTGAACACGCGGATGCACGGCGTGTCCTCCGCGCCGAGCTGGCGGATCAACGAATCGACAACGCGCGCCTGCTCCTCCCATTCGGGGTTCGAGATATCAATGACGTGCAGGAGCACGTCGGCATAGCTCAGTTCCTCGAGCGTCGCCTTGAAGGCCTCGATAAGATGCGTGGGCAGCTTGCGGATAAAGCCGACGGTATCGGAGAGCAGGACCTCCTGCGTCTCGTCGATGCGGAAGCGCCGGGTCGTGGTATCGAGGGTGTCAAACAGGCGGTCGTTCGCGGGGATGTCAGAGCCGGTAAGGCAGTTGAGCAGCGTGGATTTGCCAGCGTTCGTATACCCAACAAGGGCGACGACGGGCATGGCGTTCTTCTCTCTCTTGCGGCGCTGGGTGCTTCTCACCTTGCGCACATCGGTCAGCTCCTCCTCAAGCTTCTGGATCTTGCGGCGGATATGGCGGCGGTCGGTCTCAAGCTGAGTTTCGCCGGGGCCGCGCGTACCGATAGGCGATGAGCCGCCGGAGGCGGTCTGGCGGACAAGGTGCGTCCACATGCCTGTCAGGCGTGGGAGAAGATATTTATACTGCGCAAGCTCTACCTGAAGCTGACCCTCGCGCGTTTGGGCGCGCTGGGCGAAGATATCCAGTATGAGCCCGGAGCGGTCGAGCACCTTGACGCCGAGCTCCTCGGACAGCACGCGCATCTGCGAGGGGCTGAGTTCGTTGTCGAACACGGCGAGGTCGCAGTCGTTCATCGCGATAAGCTCTTTCATTTCCCTGACCTTGCCGTCGCCGATGAAGCTGCGCGCATCCGGCGTCGGGCGGCTCTGCATGAGCATGGCGACAGTCTCGCCCCCCGCCGTCTCGACAAGGGCGGCAAGCTCCTCCATCGACACCTCGGTCGAGCGCTCATGCTCGTCCATGCTTGCGGCGGACAAGCCCGCAAGCACAGCGCGTTCTTTTTTTATCTCAGTGTTTTCCATAGTTCTCCTTATTAAGCTGCTCCCTTTTCTCCAGGAACTGGCAGGTGGCTCTCCTCGGGAGCGGTTATCTCGCTGCCGTCGCTGAACTTCAGCAGAGTACACACGGCGGCAATAAACTCCTCGTCGCTCATATTCTCCCCGCAGGTTATCGTCAGCAGTATCTGCCGCGCGGGCACATACTCCTCCCCGTTCTCGGCAGCGTCAGCCGCGGCCTTCTCGGCGTCAGTAAAATAAGAGCTGGACGGCAGCTTGAGTACCTGCGCCAAGCGCACATCGCCGAAGCGGGCGAGGACAAAGCTGTCAAGATAATACTTCGACAGCTGCGGCTTTGCCTGTTCGGGGTAGCTGATGTGCGGATAGATACGCTGGAAGTACATATCGCTCACGGCATCGTAGCTGCACAGCTCCGCCATGACGGTAAGGCCGCGCGTCTCATCGCGGTTAGAGGGCAGATAAATAAACTCAACATACGAGTGCTCCGCAAGGCCACCGTCGTTCGGGTCGCGCAGCACGTCATGGTTCGTCTTCTGGCGGTTGAGGCGCTGATAGGCGGAATAGCTCTCGGTAAAGAGCGCCGTCGGCAGGAAGTTATACGGGAAGAGCGCAAGGCAGTCGTTATGGCTGAGCGTCTCCTGCACGCTCTCAGGTGCGGCGCCGGGGTCAGACATATTAAAGCTCTCAGCCTCGTTCCAGATATATTCCTCGGGGCTCCCGCCGCCGTAGGTCGGAACAGGCGTCGGCTCCTCGGTGGGCTTTGCGTCCACGGCAGGCATAGTCCACGGCTCAAGAGTTTTCTCCTCGCCGCAGCCGCACAGCAGCGCCGAGGCAAGCATGAGCACGGCAAGCAGCAGCGCGATCTTATTTCTCATGGCGCACCTCCGGATCAGGGTGTTTGATTCATATATTATATAACATACACCTGAATTTGCCAACTGCTTATTATATCAGAACAGTCGGTGCTGCCGCTTGCGGCGCATGAATTCGCCCTTGGCTTCGACAAGTACGATATCGCTGCCGACCTTGACGATGCAGCTCCATGGGAGCACATAGTCATCCTCGCGCCCGAGCAGCCCGAACAGCTTCGCGCGCCCCGGCGTGATGAGGGAGACGACGCGCCCCTCGGCATCGTCAAGCTCCACATCGCAGATATAGCCGAGGCGGAAGCCCGTGTGTATATCTATGACCTCCTTATACCGCAGCTCGGAAAAATAGCTGATCATGCCATGCACCCCCTCGAAAAAAGTATACATGCGCGGTGCTTTGTCCTATTCATGGGAAAGAAAAGTTTTAATTTCAGACTGGCAAAAAAGCATTTTGCCAGTCTGCTTGAAAATCTGAACTTTCAAAAAAGTTCAGATTTTGTTCTTATTGGACGTGAAAGACACCCCTCCTGGGTTTCTTTCACCGTATCTTCCTTCCCGTAACTTCTGCTGCATACAGATTCTTTGACACGCTCATTTTCATAAAACTTTGATTTCTCCTATTGACTCTGACACTGTGTAAGGCATTATTATACGCATGAGCTCAAGGAAGAACAGCACGGAGGTACCGCTATGCTGAAAATAGGTGATTTTTCAAAACTGTCCAGATGCAGCGTCCGTATGCTGCGCCACTATGACGAGATAGGTCTGCTCGAACCGGCGGAGATCGACCGCTTCACGGGCTACCGCTATTACAGCGAGGCGCAGCTGACGGTGATAGGTCAGATAATCTCGCTGCGCGGCATGGGCTTCAGCCCTGCCGCGATAGGCGAGATGCTCAAGCTCGATGACCCGGAGCGCTTAGACAGCTTCTACGCCATACGGCAGGCGGAGCTGCGCGCCCTTGCGAGCGACACCGAGGAAAAGCTGCGGCTTCTGGACACAGCCCGAAAGCGGCTGAGAAAGGAAGGAAACATGGATCACTCCGTAAGTATAAGAACTCTGCCTGAGCGTTACGCCGCCTGCGTGCGCATGATTATCCCCCGCTACGAGGCCGAAGGAATGGTTTGGGGCGTGCTGTGCGAGGAGACAGCAAGGATGAATCTCATCCCCGCCGACCCCTGCCTGTGCAGCGTGACCTTCCATGACGGGGAGTACAAGGAGGTCGACGTTGACGTCGAGGCGCAGAAGACCGTAAAGGGGCACTACCCCGACACGGAGCACGTGAAGTTCAGAACGCTCCCGCCCGTGACCTATGCGGGCTGCACCTTCAAGGGCAGCTATCAGTTCACGAACGAGGCAATCGCGGCCGTTGCGACATGGATAGAGGCAAACGGCTACGAGAGCGCCGGGCCGATGTTCAACATCTACCATGTCTCCCCGCACGAGACGCAGAATCCCGATGAGTTCGTCACCGAGGTCTGCTTCCCGGTGCGGAAGAAAGCATAATCAAAGATTTGGCCGCCCGATACGCAGGTATCGGGCGGCCATTTTTCATAGTTCAATTCAGTATACGCTCAAGAGCGACAGCGTGACCGCGCCGAACATCATCCAGAAGCGGAAGCTCTTCTTCCCCGTCCAGAGAGAGTACTCGGCGCATACGCAGCCGCAGAGCATGAGGAGCGCAAACCAGAAGCTTTGCAGACGCAGCGGCGTGAAGCCGAAGCAGGAGATATACAGGCAGAGCTTCGATATCGAGATCACTGCGAAGAGCGCACCGGCGATGAGCAGCAGCGTGCACATCAACTTTGCCGCGCGGCTCTCACGCACCGGCTTTGACGAGCTGCGCGTGACGAGCCAGAGAAGAGTAAAGTTTATGGCGATGACGCGGCAAAGCTCAAAGAAGCCCTCGCGCGCGTACTGCGAGACGATGAAGCCCTCGGGCAGGCGGCGGGCAAACGCGCCGAAAAGGTACGAGCCCTGCACGATGAAGAACAGCAGGTACACCGCTGCGAAAGCCGCCGTCACGGCGACCCACACGCCGTTCGGCACAACTCGCAACTTCGAAAGGAAGCTGTCCACACCGTCCCTCTGCGTGCGGAGCTTTTCTTCCGGCAGGCGCGCTGTGCCCGCGATCAGGCCGAAGACGTACGCGCCGACAGGCAGGCTCACGGCAAGGCGGAAGAGAAAAACCCAGAAGCCCGTGCCGAGGTTTATCCGCAGAGAATCAAGCACACCGCTGACTATCCTGCCGAAGCCGCTGTCAGCCGAAGCAAGGCTTGACGCCGCCCACCAGAGCAGCAGCACACCGAGGACGATCGCGGTAAGGGACGCAATGATCGTGTTCTTATTGCTCCTTCTGCCGCGGCTCATGTCCTTTATCCACGCGCCGATGCAGCGCAGGCGCAGAGAGAAATTCCCGAACGGAATGCGCACAAAGCCGTTGAGCGCGTCGAGCGGCAGAAGATGCCCGCTCTCGCCCTCTATGAGCTTTCCGCCGCGGGAGAGCGCCCACCACACGGCGAGGATATGCACCGCGGCAATGCTGTAAAACTCTCCCCATGCCCTGCTCCGTCCAATGGCAGTGCAGGCCGTCACGAGCACAGCGCAGCCGAGCCAGACCCAGCTCTCTTTCGAGCGCGGAACATTGCGGTAAAGGTACTCGGCCATCATCACGAAGAGCACGACGAACACCGTAAGCCAGAGTTCCCAGCGACTGCCGGTCGTCAGGGTATAGATATAGGCCGCAATGTACATGAAAAGCGCCGTGCGCTTCTCTGCCGTTGATGCGGTAAAGGCAGGCTGGGTATTTTCGTTTCTTTCATCCATGCTCGTCACCTCCGTCGTCCACAAACTCCAGCAGGTCGCCCGGCTGGCAGTTGAGCTCCCGGCACAGCGCCATGAGCGTTGAAAAGCGGATGGCCTTTGCCTTGTTGTTCTTTAGTATCGAGAGATTCGCCGGGGTTATGCCGACGCGCTCGGCAAGCTCGCCCGCGGATATCTTGCGCTTTGCCATCATGACATCGAGGTTCACTATGATTTCCATACGCGGCACCTCAGACGGTATAGTCCAGCTCGTCCTTCATGCCTATCGCGGTCTGAAAGACGTTCCGGACGATGCGCACGATCAGCGCCATGAACGCCGCTGCCATTGCGATCACGAAAAACGGCGCATAGTACAGCGCGCTGAGAGCGCTTATCACGGCGGCGGCGACGCAGCAGCGGCTCACCGTGCGCATGATGCGGACATTCTCATCCACAAAGACGCGACCTGCCTTTATGTTCCCCAGCAGCTTCCACAGCTTCCAGAGCGTCACCCAGCCGAAAACGCTGCCGGTATAGATCGAGACGAGCATTAAAACACCGCTCTGCCAGACCATACCGCGCAGGCGGATAAAGAAGCCGACGAACCAGTAGCCCCCGATATCCAGCGCCGCGAGCAGCAGCACGAACAGCACGACGCAGCACTGCGAAAGGCTTATGCTCTTATCACTGTTCATATCCATGCCGTTACCTCCTTCTGTTTACGGTTCGAGCTTAACACTCCGCGCATCGTTTGTCAAGGATTTTTTATTGTTTATCGATAAATCTTTACTGATATTCAGATTCGATTCATAAAGAAAATCACAGGGAGCGTCAGCTCTCTGTGCTTTCTTTTTTCTTTATTTATCTCTCCTGGACCTGCTTGCCGGTCAGGTGCTCTATCGTTATCTCATAGAGCTGCACCCCACGGATCGAACATTCCATCTCTCCGTCGATCTCGCTCTTATCAGGGTAATACTTTTCGGCGAGTCTGCGCACCTCGGCCTCAGTTCTGGCCGCGTCATCTATCAGATGGCAGCGCCCGAAAACGACGGTGCTCTGCGTGTAAGGCGCCCATTCGCCCTCTTTGTACTGGCTGTTTCCATAGACCGTGAAGCAGACCTTGTCGCTCTTTTTAAGCGAGTCGACCTTGTGTCCGGCCTTAGCGCCATGGAAATAGATCCTGCCGTTTTCCATGTCGTAGAAGTAGTTGACCGGCAGGGCGAAAGGATAGCCATCGTCGCCGTTCACCGCAAGTATTCCGCGCTTCTCGTTCAGCAGCAGTGCTTTCGCGGCCTCATCGGATATCGCCCTTGTCTTTCGCCTCATCGGCTTGAACATGCTTTCGCCCTCCTCATTCAGCAGCAGTGCCTTGAGCTGCTGCAGGTCGTTCACGATATGATCCGCGCCCGCGGAGGCAAGCTCGCCCTCCGCCGCGTAGCCGTAGCGCACGCCAATGCAGTCCACGCCGCAGGCCTTCGCCCCGGCGACGTCATACTTCGTGTCTCCGACGAGGACGGTCTCTTTCTTATCCGCGCCGAGGGCGTTCATCGCGCGCGTCAGAACTGCCGCCTTGGAGTTGTTGTTGCCGTCGCTGTCGCTGCCGGAGATGACCTCGAACAGCTCCAGCATCCCCTCGCCCTCCAGCAGTTTCTCGGCGAGGTGCTGCGGCTTCGAGGTTGCGATACCGACATGCAGCCCCGCACCGATAAGCGCGTGGAGCAGCTCCTTTATCCCGGGGAACACCCGGCATTCATACAGGCCGATAGGCTGATAGCGCTCTCGGAAATCCTCCGTGGCGGCTTCGGCCTCCTCCTGCGAAAGATCGAATTTCTCCATGAACATGTCCACCAGCGGGGGACCGGCAAAGCAGCGCAGCGAGTCGAGCTCCGCCTCGATCCCGCGCTTTGCGAGGGCGTACTGGACGGACTTGGTTATTCCCTCGACCGTGTCAAAAACGGTCCCGTCGAAATCAAACAGGATATATTTGTACATGAAGTCCCTCCTTTGTTTGATTGAAATATGATTATAACCGAGCCGCGCCGAGATGTCAATCACGGCGCGGGCTGCATATAATAAACCATGCTTTTATCAGGGGGTGCAGGTATGGATACTGTGTTTTTCCTTGCGGCAAATTCCGGCAGGGGCTTTTATTCTCTCTATGACGGTTTCCCGGAGCGGCGCGGGGTATTTCTGAGTATAATCAAGGGTGGGCCGGGCACGGGCAAATCCGGCTTCATGCGCCGCATATCCGCCGCGGCGAAGCAGTCCGGGCTTGACACAGAGGAGATCATCTGCTCCGGCGATCCGGACTCGCTGGACGCGCTGTATATCCCGGCGCTCGGCCGCGCGTGGATGGATGGGACAGCTCCGCACGTGCGTGAGCCGAGGGTCTTTGCCGCCGACGCAGGCTATGAGGATCTCGGCCGCTTCTGCGCCTCCCCTCTCGGGCGGGCAGATGCAGCGCTGGCACGTGAAATAAACCTGGACTACAAAGCCGTGTACGCTCAGGCGTACCGTCTCCTTGCCGCCGCGGCGAAGACCGCGGACTGCACCCATGAGGTGCCGCTCTCCTGTGCTGGGGCGGAGAAGATAAGCGAGCTTATCGGGGAGGCAAGCGAGCCTGGCTTCATCAAGCGCCGGTTCCTGCGCGCATTGAGCTGCAAGGGTCGCGTGCGCCTTGCCGGCACGCTCCGCGAGCTATGCAGCCGCATCGTCATGCTCAGCGATGAGGGGCTTGAGCAAACCGCGCGATTGGCGGAGGAAAGCGGCCTGAGCGCGATCGTCTGCCCGCAGCCGCTGCGCCCGGATAAGCTCGATGCCGTGCTGCTGCCTGGGAGTTCCTTGGCTTTCGTCTCCCGCGCATGGGGGCGCGAGAGCACTGAGAGCATCGAAGACGAGGCCGAAGACGAATACGCTCCCCTGCTCGATGAGCTGCTGGACGCAGCCTGCACCCAGCTTGACAAGGCCAAGGGCATGCACGATGAGCTTGAGCGCGTCTACCGCCCGTATATGGACTTTGCCGCGCTGACGGAATACACCGACGGCGTCATCAGCAGTCTTTTCGATTGATGCTTTAAATCAAAAAAACAGGTACGGCCCCATGGGGTGTCATTATTGGGTAAACACTGTTTCCCCAATTTGTCATTAGCATGACATAGAATCAATACATGTTTGAAAATAATAAGAACGATAGATATGTTGCAAAAAGCTTCTTTTTTTATATGTCGTAAAATGCATGTAAGTCTTTAATAATTCTTTTCTCATATTATCTATCTGTCTCCATCAGTGGCAATTCCTTTATCCGCTATGCCTCCGTGAGTTCTTCAGGCTGATGACTTGCCTCACCGTCTGTATGCTTCCCTCTATTTTTAACATCTGGCACATTCATATTACAGATGGTATCCGCAGCAGACACAACAGACTTTGCCGCATCCAGCAAGTTGTCTGATGTCATTAAACCGAAACCATCCTGGGCAAGAACCATGATCTGCTCTGTGCTTTCGGGTGACGTACTGCGGATGATAGCGCCGAGCTTTTCTGCGCTGATACCTGCCGCCTCGCACATTGAGTCACTGAAATCTGAAATGACCGTTACCTGCTGGCAGGAGAATGTCAGATTGATGAGGTCTTTGAGTTGGAAGTAGCCGTTCTTCGCGGCCATTGCCTGAAACTGCTGGAGCTCATGATCTGAAAAGCTGTCCAGCCGCTTGGCAAGATAGTCCAGTTCATCAACATTTACGTCCGTGTCCTCCAAGCATTTAAGCACCGGCAACGGAGATTCGATTTCTGCGATGTGGCAGTTTGACTTCAGTACATCTCCAACCTCAAGAGCTTCGAGCATTTCTATTATGCGTGGGTATTCGTCCGTCGAAATAGGGAACGGGATGCTTGCAACGCCGTACTCTGGATGGGCTCTGCTGCCTATCACAGTATGGATGATCATTTTTTCACCTCCCGCATTTCAGTTCTCAGGCATTTGCCGTTGCCGTGCCAGCAGATAAAACCGTGCGCTGGATAATTGCACCTTTCGCACTGCTCGTATTCGCGGCACATAACCGTATCGTTATCTGGCAGCCCAGCGTCCGGCAGATTCTTGAACGCCTGTTTGATTTCGTAGTTTTTCAATTCGATACCTCCTTAAAACGCAAAAAGGCCGGAGCCTTTGATTTCTCAAAAGCTCCGGCCTTACCGATTTAATACTCTGTTGTCTACCCAAACTAGCTGCTCATGTTTCACCTCCAGATATGACAAAAGCGCCAGATTATTAATTCTATGAAATCAACAATCTGACGCTGCGTTTAGATACAAAATGAATCTTTATGTCTGTTCTTCTCCGCAAAAAGCTGTGACACGCCATAAAATTCCCACAGAGGGGTTCGAAGCCTTATTAACGGGCAAAAACGGCGTTTGTCATCAATGGAAAAACAAAAAAATTTCCGAGCTGAAAAAGCCCGGAAAGCCTTGGCTTAACAGTGATAAGGAACTAATTTACTTATCAACTGTTAGCTGACGGTTTCCGGGGTGCATACGGACAAATCCCGTCTGATTTCTAACAGGAAGTCAGACGGGATTTTCGCTTTATATTACGAATTATGGAGGACATACCATGAAAACCTTAATATCTTGTGCCTACAATATGGATAATTGCTGTGTGGAAGTGAAATTCAGCGACGGCAGTATGATTGCGATTGACACTATCGCCGTTGAGAACGAGATTGCTGACAATATGTATCAGCGGTCAGAGCTGGATTATTTGATCTACAACGCTCCTTTGGAGTATGCAGACCTTATCTTGAACGGCGATCCCGAAACCTATTTGAAAACTGTAACAGAATACAAGCCTTGGGATAGCTGACAACACGCTGCCCGCAGGAGAAAATCCTGCGGGCGTTTTTCTGTTTATATTATTTCCCTCCGTTGGATCTCAATTTAGGAAAGAAGATGACAATCTTGAAGCCCTTTCCCCACTGGGAAGCTGCTTCCAGATGAAGATTTAGATCGTCGGCCATCTTCTTAACCAGGTAAAGTCCCATACCGGTAGCCTTCTTTCTGCTGTCAGTAGAATCCCCGGTAAAGCCCTTTTGAAAAATGTACGGCA
>ERZ779840.3502-NODE-3502-length-12317-cov-5.637090_pt1 | contig 12317 bp, 13 predicted proteins | sample MGYA00511561_ERZ779840 | MGnify/ENA primary metagenome ERZ779840 (study PRJEB29588, sample SAMEA2162036) | human gut metagenome | biome: human gut; feature: human-associated habitat; material: faeces | place: Denmark | collected 2008/2010 ...
CCGCCATTGTGTCCATGGCAGATGGCAATGGCCAGGGCATCGGCGGCGTCATCGGGCTGGGGCACGGATTTGAGATTTAACAGGCGGCGGGTCATTTCCATCACCTGCTCCTTTTCGGCCTTGCCGTAGCCCACCACCGCCGATTTGACCTGCAGCGGCGTATAGCTGAATACCGGCACGCCCTGCTGCTCCGCGGCCAGCAGCAGTACTCCCCTCGCTTCCGCCACGGCAATGGCGGTGGTGCGATTGGTGGTGAAAAAGAGCTGCTCCATGGCGACGGCATCGGGGCGGTACTGGGTGATGAGTCCCACCATGTCATCGTAGATCTGGCGCAGGCGGGTCTCAAAAGGGAGCTCCGCGGGGGTGGTGATGGCGCCGTATTCCACCAGCGAAAAGCGGACATTATCGTAATCCACCAGGCCCACGCCCACGATGGCATAGCCGGGATCGATGCCCATGATACGCACGCGTAAGCCCCCTTTCCCGAAGTCCTGTTTTTATCGCATTAGGGCATGGGTTCCCATAATGATTCATCTTATATCGTACCACAAGAACGGATGTTCGTCAATAACAGAGAGCGATTTTTTAAGAAATATTCACAGATGAAAAAAGCGCCGGGCGGGCTGCCGGCATAGCGGGAAGGATGAAGCGGCGTTCGCGCCCTTTTTTGTGAAAGCCGATGATTTTTTACAGGAAAATTTGTAAGAATGGGAGATTTTTAGGGGGATATGTTGCATTCTTGCTTAATATTTGGTAATATATAGTGGAAAGGCTTGATGGGGATGAATGCCAATGGTGAGGTAAACGCTTCACAAACAGTGGAAATTAAAACAGAGAGGAGTGTCTGAATGAAAAAAGTAAAATTGTTGTTACTTGGAATGATCGCATTTCTTATGCTGTCGGGAGCCGCGTTTGCCATTGACACTGCGGATAAAGATGACATTGAAAAAGTCTGCCGGCAATACCTGTTGGATTATGATGCAGCATACCTCTTTGGCAAAGAACCTACCACCGATTATTTTGCTCCCGGTTTGGCGGCAGAGTACCAGGCAAAAAAAATGGAGACCATGAAATGGAATGCCACATTAAACCGAGCGCAGGTGGAAATTGATGAAGTAATCGCCGAAAGGCTTACGGTGGAGGCGATGGAAATCGATGGGGACAGTGCAGAAGTATCTGTCGCATGGGTCTGCACCTACCGTTATGCTCTTGATCCGAACACTTTTGAAGGGGTCGGCCTGGACTCGGAATACGGTGTGGGGTTTTGCTTCCGGCTGCTGCGTCAAAACGGTCAATGGCTGATCTGCGATATTGCCAGCGGCGATGACTATGATTATGTTCACCGCACCCAATGTGCTGAAAGGTATAGCTTTGCTCCCATAACGGAAGAGCTTCTTGCGAAAATAGATGCAGATATTCAATCCGTCATGGAGAAACAGAAAAAAGAATTAAAAAATATAGAGGAACCGGAAACAGTCTTGGAGCCGAACACATCTAACCTTTACCTTGATGATCTTGACACGAATGCTATGGCAAGCTATGCCTACAATAATGCGGCTAAAGCATCGCCGTCCAGTGGTGATGGGATTACTCCCTATTATGACTTTAGCTTAATAACAGGCAATTACGATTGCACGAACTTTATTTCCCATTGCCTGCTTGCCGGAGGAGCTTCTAAAAATGTTTCGACTAATGGCTGGTATTATAACAGCCTTTCCGATCGAACTCCTTCGTGGTCAAATGTAACTTATCTGCACAACTTTTTAGTTCGTGATAGTACCAGCCCCACGCGCGGGCCACAAGGAAAGAGTACGGAATATTCAACTGGAGGCAGTTTAAACTCGCTTTTTTCAACCTGCCGAATTGGGGATATCATCCAAATAAAATACAATGGGAACGAAATCTATGGGCACTCAACCATGGTGACCGGTAAAAGCCTTTCAGATTCTACTATTTTGATCACCTCACGAACTGGTCGAAATGATTACAATAAAAGCAAGGTCTTAACAAAGGTTTATGGATCTGATTCAGCAAAATATTATCGTCTTATCCATTTAGAGGGCAACTATACCGGCTAGTTTGCTTATCACAAATCTGGATTAGTGAAAAAATACAACATAGAATCCAAGTCCCCATGCGGAGCCCTGCGCTCCTTGGTTCACCAAAAGAAAAAAAGACGCCCATATAGGCGTCTTTTTTTGGTGGACGATACAGGACTTGAACCTGTGACCCTCCGCACGTCAAGCGGATGCTCTTCCAGCTGAGCTAATCGTCCATTTTAGCTGCTCGATTATTCTACCACAGTCCCGGCGGCGCTGTCAAGTCCTTTTTGCGTGGCCCGCCGCAAAAAAGTCGTCCCCGGCCCTCGCGTGCGTGTACGCGTATGCGCGCGCTGAACGCGCGCGAGAAGGCCCCAGCCGCCTTGCCAGGGGTGGGCCGACCTGCTACAATGGAGAGGCCAACAGCCTGCCGGGAAATGCCCGCGGCAGGCGTTTTTTCTAAAAAAAGGTCAGAAACCGTGTCACAAAAGCCGGGCGGGAGCGGTTATATAGGGTGTAAGGCAAAAAGCCCTCCGCCCCTTCGGCCCCGCTTTTCCGGAAAAACGACCCAAAGGAGAAAACATCATGCTGCCGCTTTTTATCATGGCTATCGAAAATGACACCGACCGGCAATTTGTTGCCGGGCTGTACCAGCGCCACCGGGATTTCCTGCTGCGCTGCGCCCAAAAGATACTGAATGACCCCGACCGGGCCGAGGAAGCCCTGCACGAGGCCATGCTGCGGGTCATCCGCTCCCTGGAACGGGTGCGGCAGATCCCCGCAGAGGAGCTGCTGCCTTACCTGGTCACCATTGTGCAGACCGCCAGCATCGACCTTTACCACAAAACCAACCGGGAGCGGCAGGCCGCGCAGGGCCGGGAGCGGGACTGGGCCGAGAGCCTGAGCGGCACGGAGGATACCGAACTTCTCCTCATCCGCCGGGAGCAGGCCGAGCTGCTGCGGGAGTGCCTGAAAACACTGCCCCAGCGGGAGATAGACCTGCTGAACTACGCCTACACGCTGGAGCTGTCCTCGAAGGAGATCACCCGGCTGACCGGCCTGGCGCCGGGCAATGTGCGGCAGATCCTGACCCGGGCCCGCCGAAAAGTGCTTGCCGCCTATATCGAGAAAGGAGGTATGAACCATGAGTAACAACAATTATCCGCTGGATGAAAAAGCGTTGGAGGAGCAGTATGCCGATCTCCTCCTCAAGATCGCGCTGAAGGAATACCTGAAGGAGCAGGCCCTGCAGATGAAGCAGCAGGAGGCCGAAGCCGCCCCCGCGCCGCAGCCGGCACAGAAGAGCAGCAATGTGGTGGCGGTGGCCTTCCGGCAGGTGGGCTGGCAGGAGACCAAAGAGACCCTACTGCACGGCCTGAAGAAGGGTGTCACCCGAGTGGCGGTGGTGTTTCTGGCGGCCGCCCTTACCGCTACCACAGCCTTTGCCCTCTCCCCGGTGGAAAGGAAGGAAAGCATTCTGGAGAAGGTGATAAACACGATCCGCAATTATGCCGATATGCTTACCAACACCTCCACCATGGTGGAAGTGCCCCGCTACCGTTATGAGGAGTATTCCTTCATCGAGGTGCCGAATGAGCAGGTGCAGGAGGTCATTGATACCTGGGTGATCTTCCGCAACAGCGTCAATTTTACCGAAAAATCCGGCATCAGCCTTTCGGCAGTGATGAAAGCGATGTACTATTACTGCGAAGCCAAGGGGCTGGAATACCCCTACACCGATGATACCCACACCTGGGTAGATGCCAAGGCGGTGCAGCAGTTTGCCGAATATCTTTTTGGCGCCACCAAGGAGCACCTGGACTGGGAGGTGTACCTGGAGCCCCGCTACTACGACGCCGAACGGGATGCCTACCGGGATATCCACCCCAATTACATCACCATAGCCCGGAGCGGGCTGGTGAGCTATACCGAGAACGAGGACGGTACCTTTACCATAGAGCTGGTGATGGAACCGGATAGTGACTGGAATGAGTATTGCTATTCCCCCGTAATTATTACGGCGGATTACAGCAGCGGCCATCTGGTACTGGTTTCCGGCACGGTAAAGGACATGCTCAGCGAAGCGGAGCTTTCGCTCACCCAGCAGCGCCTTGAATACGAGCGCATAAACCCCACTGGCCGCCGGTAAACCTCCTCGCCGCCCGGCACACCAAAGCCGCCCCCGACCGCAATGGCTGGGGGCGGCAGTATTTGGGGCAAAAGCAGCCGGGACGGTTACTTCATCCGGCTGACCTGCTGGCGGATCAGGGCGCGCTTGAGGCGGGCTTCCGCCAGGGCCAGCTCGGTATCGGTGAGATCGCCGTGGCCCAGCTTTTCCCTGGCCCGTTCCTCTGAGGCGTGGCTGCGGGCGGTGTCGATGTCCTCGGCCCACTCGAAGGTGGTGGCGGTGAGGGTGACGCGGCCGCCCAGCACCGAGACCATACCGCCCATGCAGGCGGCAATGTGCTTATTCCCAGCGGTGATGACCTCGGCGGGGCCCATGCCCAGCGCCGTGACATAATCGGTGTGGCGGGCACGGATGCAGAGATCGCCCTCGATGGAGCGCAGCCGCAGGCTTTCAGCCCGGCCGGAGAAGATCTTGCCATCCGGCGTGACGATATCAAGCGGGAATTCCGTCATGGCTTACTCTCCTTTTTGGGCCTTTTCCACCACCTCATCGATGGTGCCGGCATACAGGAACGCGCCCTCGGGCAGGTCATCGTGGCGGCCCTCGATGATCTCGCGGAAGCCGCGGATGGTCTCCCGCAGCGGGACATACTTGCCCGCCATGCCGGTGTACTGCTCCGCCACATGGAAGGGCTGAGAGAGGAAGCGCTGGATCTTACGGGCGCGGCTGACCGTCTTTTTATCCTCCTCGGAGAGTTCCTCCATGCCCATGATGGCGATGATATCCTGAAGCTCCCGGTAGCGCTGCAGAATGCGCTGGACGGCACGGGCGACCTCATAGTGCTCCTGCCCGACGATCTCCGGCGAGAGGATGCGGCTGGTGGAATCCAGGGGATCGACCGCCGGGTAGATGCCGAGGGAGGCGATGGCACGATCCAGAACGGTGGTGGCATCCAGATGGGTGAAGGTGGTGGCGGGGGCGGGGTCGGTGAGGTCATCGGCAGGGACATAGACCGCCTGCACTGAGGTGATAGAGCCCTTGCGGGTGGAGGTGATGCGCTCCTGCAGGGCGCCCATCTCGGTGGCCAGGGTGGGCTGGTAGCCTACTGCGGAGGGCATACGGCCCAGCAGGGCCGAGACCTCGCTGCCGGCCTGGGTAAAGCGGAAAATGTTATCGATGAAAAGCAGAACATCCTGATTCTTGACATCGCGGAAGTATTCCGCCATGGTAAGGCCGGTGAGGCCAACTCTCATACGAGCCCCGGGGGGTTCGTTCATCTGGCCATATACCAAGGCGGTCTTATTCAGAACGCCGCTTTCCTTCATTTCATTGTAAAGGTCGTTGCCCTCACGGGTGCGCTCGCCAACGCCGGTGAATACCGACAGGCCGCCGTGCTGGGTAGCGACATTATTGATGAGCTCCATGATGAGGACGGTTTTGCCGACGCCGGCGCCGCCGAACAGCCCGATCTTGCCGCCCTTGGCATAGGGGCAGATGAGATCGACGACCTTGATGCCGGTTTCCAGGATCTCGGTCGCGCCCTGCTGATCCTCAAACGAGGGGGCGGGACGGTGGATGGCCCAGCGTTCCTCGGCCTTGACAGGCGCGCCGTGATCAATGGGCTCGCCCAAAAGATTGAAAATGCGTCCGAGACATTCCTCGCCCACCGGCACGCTGATGGGCGCACCGGTATCAATAGCTTCCATGCCGCGCACCAGGCCATCGGTGCTGTTCATGGCGATGCAGCGCACCACATTATCGCCGATGTGCTGAGCAACCTCGGCGGTGATGACCCGCTCCCCATGCTGAATGGTGATGGCATTGCGCAGTTCGGGCAGTTCCCCTTCCGCAAAGCGGATATCCAGTACCGGACCGATGATCTGCGTTACGATGCCTTTATGTTGGGAGGACATGATGCTTCACTCCTTATTTGTTATTCTTCCGCGCCTGCCACGATCTCGGTCAGCTCCTGCGTGATGCTGCCCTGCCGTGCGCGGTTATACTGCAGGTTCAATTTGTCGATCATTTCATCGGCGTTCTGTGTGGCGGAATCCATCGCCATACGGCGGGCAGAAAGCTCGCTGGCCAGCGATTCGCACAACGCGCCGTAGATGACGCCGCCGAGGTATTCCGGGATCATGGCATTGAACACCGTGGCGCAATCCGGTTCGTAGAGAATATCCGCAGGGCGCTTGTCACTTGCCGCGGGCTTTTCCGGCTGGGGCAGCCGCAGCACACACGGCTCTTGAGAAAGGAGACTGTTCCAGCGGGTAAAGACCAGCTCGATGGCATCCACCTGACCGGAGCGGTACAGCCCCGCCAAATGGCGCGCCAGTGTAAAGCAGCCACCCACCGAAAGATTCTCGGCGGTGAGCCAGTCCTCGGTGAGGATCTCGGCGCCGCGGTGACGGAAGTATTCCCCTGCCTTTTTGCCAATAGGCACCACACAGTTTTCCTCACCGGTGAGGGTTTCGGCGGCCAGCCGCAGCACATTGCTGTTGTAGCCGCCCGCAAGGCCGCGGTCGCCGGCGATGGCCACGCAGCAGACCCGCTTTTCCTCCCGCTTTTGCAGGTAGGGGGAGGAAAAATCGCGGGTGGCAGCGGCGATCCCGCTGAGGGTACTGTGCAGGGTGGTATAGTAAGGACGGGTGCGCAGGGCTTTTTCCTGCGCCTTGTTCATCTTGGAGGCAGCCACCATTTCCATGGCCTTGGTGATCTGCCGGGTATTCTGCATGCTGTGGATCCGCAGCTTGATGCTTTTCATGGAGGCTCCAGCCATTGGTGTTCCCTCCCCTTACAGCGCCGCGAGGAACGCGGAAACGGTTTCGGCGATGGCGGAAGCAAGCTGCTGTTCCGTTTCTTTTTCCAGCTTGCCGGCGGTACGGATGGCCGCCAACAGACCGGCATAGCGGGCATCCAGTGCTTCATAAAGAAATGCCTCGTACTCGCTGATCTTTTCCACCGGGACTTCTTTGAGGAAGCCCTTGGTGACGGCATACAGGATAGCCACCTGATGGATGACCTCCACCGGGGAGCTGTTGTGCTGCTTGAGTACCTCTACAATGCGTTCGCCCTGGGCCAGGGTGGCCTTGGTATTGGCATCCAGATCGGAGCCGAACTGGGCAAAGCTTTGCAGCTCACGGTACTGGCTGTAAACCAGCTTAAGGGTACCGGAAACCGACTTCATGGCCTTGATCTGCGCGGCGCCGCCGACACGGGAAACCGAAATGCCGGGATTGATGGCGGGCATAACGCCGGAATGGAACAGCTCGGTTTCCAGGAAGATCTGGCCATCGGTGATGGAGATGACATTGGTGGGGATGTAGGCGGAAACATCGCCGGCCTGGGTTTCGATGATGGGCAGCGCGGTAAGGGAACCGCCGCCCTCTTCCTCGGAAAGGCGCGCGGCGCGCTCCAGCAGGCGGGAATGCAGATAGAATACATCGCCTGGGTAGGCTTCACGGCCCGGCGGGCGCCGGATGAGCAGGGATAGCGTACGATAAGCGACGGCGTGCTTGGTGAGGTCATCATAGACCACCAGCACATCTTTACCCTGCTTCATAAAGTATTCGCCCATGGTGCAGCCGCTGTAAGGCGCGATGTACTGCAGGGGGGAAAGCTCCGAAGCAGAGGCGGAAACAACGATGGTATAGTCCATCGCGCCGCCGGCGGTAAGGGTTTCCACCACCTGGGCCACGGTAGAGCGCTTCTGCCCGATGGCGACATAGACACAGATGACGCCGTTGCCCTTCTGGTTCAGGATGGTATCCAGCGCGATGGAGGTCTTGCCGGTCTGGCGGTCACCGATGATGAGCTCACGCTGGCCGCGGCCAATGGGGATCATGCTGTCGATGGCCTTGATACCGGTCTGAAGCGGCACGGTAACGGGCTGACGCTCGATGATGCCGGGCGCGGGGCTTTCCACCGGGGCATAGCCGGCGGCTTCCACCGGGCCTTTGCCATCAATGGGCGCACCGAGGGCATTGACGACACGGCCGATGAGGGCTTCGCCCACCGGGACCGAAACGACACGGCCGGTGCGGCGGACGGTATCGCCTTCCTTGATGCCGCCGTCATCGCCCAAAATGATGACAGCGACGGTATTTTCCTCTAAGTTCTGGGCAATGCCGTATTCCCCATTGGGGAATTCCAGCAGCTCATTCATCATGCATTTTTCCAGGCCGGAGGCACGGGCGATACCATCGCCGACCACCAGGACGGTGCCGACCTCTTCCTGCACGATGTGGTTTTCATAATTTTTGATCTGGGACTTGATGATCTTGGTTATTTCCTCCGGTCTCAGTTCCATGGAACCACCAGCTTTCTCTTGATGTTTACAAAACGGCGCCGCGCAGCAGGCCGCACAGTTCCTCCAGGCGGCCGCGCAGGGAGCCATCCCACACACGGCCGTCGATCTCCACCCGGATGCCGCCGATGAGCGACGGGGAGACGATGCCTTCCAGCAGGACATGCTTGCCCAGCGTTTCCCCCATGTGGGCGGCCAGCACCGTAAGCTGTGTCTCCGTAAGCGGCACCGCGGAGCTGACACGGCCCCGGACGGTATTGTGGTCTTCCAGCCAGCGCTGCTCGTAGCGGGCGGCGCAGCCGGCAAAGGCGGGGAGTCTGCCCCTTTCACACAAAAGGCTCAGAAAATTGACAAGATAGGGGTGCACCTGCCCGGTCAGCGCTTCCCCTATCAGGCGCAGACGCTCCTCCCGGGGGATATCCGGGCTGGCAAGCAGGGCGGGGTACTGCGGATTTTCCCGGAACAGGCGGGCCAGCAGCTTTACCTGCTCCAGCAGCTCATCGCAGAGTGCTTCCTCCGCCGCCAGGTCATACAACGCGTCGCCGTAGGTTTTTCCGGTCGCTGTCATGCCGATTCACCCATTTCCTTTATAAACTGGTCAATGAGCGCCTGCTGATCGCCGGCGTTGATCTCCTTTTCCACGACCTTTTCCGCCAGGGCGACGACCATGCCGGAGATGTTATCCTTGATCTCATTGACTGTTTTTTTCTTTTCCCGGTCGATCTCGGCATAGGCCTTTTCCTTGATCCCAGCGGCCTCCTGCTGCGCCGACTGGATCAGCTGTGTCGCACGGGCCTCGGCATTCTCGGCAGCGGCCTTGACAATCTGGCCGGCCTCCACGCGGGCATCCCGCATCAGGCGGTCATATTCCGCCTTTTCCTCCTCGGCGGCGGTACGGGCGGCTTCGGCTTCGCCGTAGATGGCGTTGACCTCACCGCGGCGCTTGGCGATGATGCCCTGTACGGGCTTAAACAAAAACTTTTTGAACAGCGCCGCCTGAATAAGCAGGTTGGCGATCTGGGCAACGAATTCCCAGGGAACGATACCGACAAGAGACAGATGATCCATGGTTTCGTTTTCCTCCCTTAATGATGGATTACAGAAGTCCGATGAAGATGCGGGGCACCACGAACATGAGCAGCAGGCCGGTAACAAAGCCGTAAATACCGGTGGTCTCGGCGATGGCGCAGCCCAGCAGCATGGTGGAAGTGACCTCGCCCTTGGATTCGGGCTGACGGGCGATGGCTTCGCAGGATTTGCCGACGGCGTAGCCTTCACCAATGCCGGGGCCGATGCCCGCGATAAGAGCGATACCGGCGCCAATGGCGCAGCCTGCCAGAATGATTGCTTTTTCCATAGTGATTTCCTCCCTGAAATGGTTTTTGGGTTATGTAGAGCCGGTCAGTCCGCTTCGGCGGCTGCCGCGATATACATCATGGTGAGCATGCAGAAGATGAATGCCTGCATAAAGCTGGAGAACCAGTCAAAGTAAAGAGAGAATACGGCGGGAATACCGACCGAAAGGAACGGGATCTGCGAAAGGAGATCCCCCACGACGCCGGGCAGCAGCCCGAACAGCGCATGGCTGGCAGCTCCCAGCGCGGCATAGATAAGGGTGCTGATGACAGTGCCGGAAACGATATTGCCGAAGTGACGGAACGCCATCGAAATGGGGGTCGCGATCTCGCTGATGATATTGAACGGGGTGAGCACCGCGATGGGCTGGGTGTAGCCCTTGAGGTAGCCGCCAATGCCATTGGTCTTGATCTTGGTGGCGGTGATGAGCACAAACACCAGCACCGCCCAGGCCAGCTCGGTGGAAAGATCGGCCGTGGGAGAAAAGACCCCCAACAGCCCGGAAAGGCTGGAAAGCAGCGAAAGCGAAAAGATAGCGGCCACAAACGGCGCATAGTGGGAAAAGCGCGTGCCCATATTGCTATCTACAAAGTTCTGGGCGGTATTGACCAGAAACTCGGCGACGGTCTGCCGGGTGGTGACATGATTGACCCGCAGATCATGGGTGAGCCAAATGCAGAACAGGGTAAGCAGCAGCATGATGCTCCAGGTGACCACCAGCGTGGCCGTAAGGGGAATGCCGCCGAAGATGGGCAGTGTGGTAAGAATCGGGGAACCATTGATCTCTACATTCATGCGGCGGGTGCCTCCTTTGGCTGCGGTTTATAGAACCCCAAAAGCTGCATGACCGAGATGGTGATGCGGGGGAAGAACAGGGCCAGCGCCGTGGCTACACCATTGAGTGCACCCAGCTGGAAGCCCAAAATAGCAACGACACAGGTGAGGAGCATCCGCACTGAGTAGGAAAACTGGGCGATCTGCTTGGCCTTTTCGGCATTGCTGGCCGCCCGCTGCATGGTAAAGCCCAGCAGAACGAAGTTAAAAACCGCAAAACCGGCGCCGACCGCCGTGCCCAGCCATACCGTTCCATCCAGCCGGCCCAGCAGCGCAAAAACCGCCAGCTGCACCGCGGCGCAGGCCACCGTACCGATGGCGATATGCCGGACTTCCCTTAGAACTGATTTTTGGAGCTTCATTTTCAGCACCTTCCTTTTATCCTTTGCCGGGGGCTTGTCCCCTACCCGGCCAAAAGCTATTCGTGGTCATTATAGGCGATGGGCTTTTCGCCCTTTGTTTCCTTTTCAGCCGTCCTTTTGCAGTAGTGCAGGAAGGACACCGCGCTGCACGCGGAGGCCGCCAGGCCGCTTACAATGGCGACGGCCATGATCCAGCCGCCCCAGCCCCATTTGCTTTGGGCCAGGTGGGCCAAAAAGATGCACAGCAGCGGCGGGGTAACCAGGGAGATCCCCAACTGGGTAAGCCACAGGAGCTTGCGGAGCTGTTTCATCTTGTCCCTCCCTGCCGGTAAAATGCCGTTTTCTTGGCGCGTTCTTTATACTTCTTTTCGATGGGAATATAGCGCACCGTACATAAAAATGCCCTTGGGGCAAAGCGGCTCCGGCGGTTTTTACCGCTTCCTCTGCAATAAGCGGTAACCGCCGGAGCGCCCCCAAATCAAGGAGGTTACAGGGAAAATTCCATGTCCGATGGGTCAGCAGCGGGGGCTCCTTTGCCATAGGAGCGCCCAGCTGACTACCGCTATTATAGCTATCGCCCATTTGAAAGGAAATAATCAATGCTATTGCATTCTCTTGCATTTTTCTTGTGGTTATGCTACAATTCGTGCGGTTTTCTACATAATATTGCGTAGCACTACTTTCCAATGCCCAGAAAGGAGTTCCCCCGCCGATGCGTTCCTCTTTGTTCGACTATGAATGGCAGTTCCTCACCCAGATGATCACCCGCATTCACTATACCGCCAGCTACGAGGAGCTGTGCCGCCTGCTGCTGGAGGACCAGCTGCCCACCCTCATCCCCTTTGACCGCGCGGTGGTCTTCCAGACCGGGCGGCAGAACGGACAGGGGACGGTTGCCGCGCCATACACCGTGGGCATGCCGAACGACCCGAAGGAGAACCCCTTTTTGGACCGCGCAGTCATCCCCCGCTGGTCGCAGTTCATCATGGCGCCGCACAGCACCGTCTTTTTGCAGTCGGATCTCATCGCCGCCGAGGACTGGCTCCATTCCGATATCTACCGGAATATCGGGGAGCCGTACCGCCTTTACTGGGCGCTGGGGGCTACCATCCAGTACCGCGACCGCCCGCTGGCGCTGGTGGCGCTGTTCCGGGAGCGGGACAAGGCCGACTTTAACCCCAAGGAGTTCCATATTCTGCACACGCTGAAGGACGCGCTGGAGCGGAAATTCTATGACCTGCTGGCGGGACCGGCCGCCGGGGTGCTGCCCGCCGAGCACCTGCGGCAGGCGG
>ERZ779840.3509-NODE-3509-length-12304-cov-2.827578_pt1 | contig 12304 bp, 8 predicted proteins | sample MGYA00511561_ERZ779840 | MGnify/ENA primary metagenome ERZ779840 (study PRJEB29588, sample SAMEA2162036) | human gut metagenome | biome: human gut; feature: human-associated habitat; material: faeces | place: Denmark | collected 2008/2010 ...
CGCCCCACATTCCGCCGCCGGGAGCAAGCTTACGGTCGAATTGCGCTACTTTCAACCCGGCCTTTGCCAGATAATAAGCGGCTACTATGCCCGACGGACCACCACCTACAATGGCGACGTCCAGATCAAGATTTCTCTCTAATTTCTCAAAATAGGTACTGATGATACCTTTGGATACTTTTGTTTCAATCATTTTCTTATAAGTTTAAAAAGTAATATGTTGCAAGCTACGAGCTACAAGTGGTTTGCTGTTTCATAGCGCAGCCACTTGTAGCTTGTAGCTCGTAGCTTGTAGCTCATTCATTGCAATCCTTCAACTGCTGACTGATGCGCATGGCACAGAAGTTGGGCCCGCACATGGTGCAATACTTCCCGTTCAGGTGGTTGGCTTCCTTGTAATATTGTAAGGCGCGTTCCGGATCAAGACTCAGATTGAACTGGTCTTTCCAGCGGAATTCATAGCGGGCTTTGCTTAAGGCATCGTCACGTACTTCGGCACCCGGATGGCCTTTGGCAAGGTCTGCGGCGTGTGCGGCAATTTTGTAAGTTACCACTCCTACGCGTACATCTTCTTTCTGCGGTAATGCAAGATGTTCTTTGGGTGTCACATAGCAAAGCATCGCTGTTCCGTACCAACCGATTTGTGCTGCGCCAATGGCACTTGTGATGTGATCATATCCCGGTGCAATATCTGTAACCAGTGGACCGAGAGTATAGAACGGTGCTCCGTGGCATTTCTCAATCTGCCGGTCCATGTTTTCCCTAATCTTATGCATGGGTACGTGTCCCGGACCTTCGATGAATGCCTGTACATTTTTTGCCCAGGCGCGTTCTACCAGTTCTCCCATCGTATCCAGTTCCGCAAACTGTGCCCGGTCGTTCGCATCACGGATAGCTCCCGGACGCAAACCGTCACCTAATGAAAGTGCCACATCATATTGTGCGCATATATCGCATATATCATCGAAATGCTCATACAGGAAACTCTCTTTCTGATGGATTTTACACCATTGGGAGATAATGCTTCCTCCCCGGCTCACCATTCCGCAAAGGCGGTCATTGGCATAATGAATATTCTTCAGGCGGATGCCACAGTGGATTGTAAAATAATCCACTCCTTGTTCGCACTGTTCGATCAGGGTATCCTTAAATAGTTCCCAGGTAAGGTTTTCCGCCTTTCCGTGTACTTTCTCCATTGCCTGATACATGGGAACCGTACCTACCGGAACAGGACAATTCCGGATAATCCATTCCCGTGTCTCGTGAATATTCTCTCCTGTAGATAAGTCCATCAGCGTATCTCCACCCCATTTGCAACTCCAGACGGCCTTTTCCACTTCTTCTTCAATCGTGGAAGAGGTAGCTGAATTTCCGATATTCGTATTAATCTTTACGAGGAACTTTGAACCGATAATCATAGGTTCTGCTTCGGGATGGTTGATGTTGACGGGTAAGGCGGCACGTCCTGCCGCAATTTCATCACGCACAAACTCAGGTGTGATGTAAGTTTCTATACCCAACTCTTGGCAGTTCATATTCTCACGGATGGCTACATACTCCATTTCCGGTGTTATGATACCCTGTTTGGCATAGTACATCTGCGTAATCTGCTTACCTGCTTTGGCGCGATAGGGCAAAGTGATATGATCAAAACGCAGGGAGTCAAGACTTTTGTCTGCCAGACGCATCTTTCCATATTCGGAGCTGATTTCCGTCAACCGTTCTACATCCCGTTCCTGTATCCACGGTTCGCGGAGGCGTGGCAAACCTTTCTTTAAATCTACCTTCTGTTCCGGATCACTGTATGCGCCGCTTGTATCATATATGTAGACGGGTGCATTCTCCGTCATAACTTTTTTCCCGTTTTCCACTATTACGGTAGGGGTAAGGTTCACTTTTCGCATCCCAACTTTCAGATAAGGATGGAGTTGCCCCTGCATATAGACTTTCTCGGATTCGGGATAAGTAATTTTTGTTTTATCTTCCATGGTTCGCTAATTGATTGCTATTGGGTCAGTCGTATAATTGTTTCCATTTCACGTACCGGATTCTCAGCTTTTAGAATACCGCCGCTCAATGCTATTCCGCTCAGTCCTGACGCTTTCAGGGATGGGATGTCCTCACGTGTGATTCCACCGATGGCAACGACAGGAATTGTTATTCCTTCTTCGTGCATTTGCGTCAGGATGGAATGATAACCGTCCAGTCCCAAAATGGGTGATAACTTTTGTTTGGTAGTTGTGAAGCGGAAAGGGCCGCAACCGATGTAGTCGGCGCCATCAGCGGCATGTTGCCGGATGTCCTCGAACGTGTTGGCTGTTCCGCCAATAATGAAATCTTTGCCCAGCCTTTCCCTTGCTTCTTTTATCGGCATATCCAGTTTTCCTAAGTGGACACCGTCCGCGCCAATCTGTTTCACCAGTTCCACGTGGTCATCAATGATGAACGTGGCTCCGTATTGGCGGCAGAGTTCCTGCACTTGCATGGCTGTGGCTTTCAGTTCTTCTGAAGAAGCATCCTTCATCCGAAGCTGAACCCAGCGGCATCCCCCTTCAAGGGCTATGCATGCGGAGTCCGAATAAGAAATGGATGCCGTAAAATGCGTAATGAATTGTACGTCAAACATTCAAACTCTGAATTTAGAAATTATACTTACAGAAAGGGATAGTAGTATAAACGAATAGTAGAATATAGAAAGAAAATTCCCTTCGACGGTACTAACCGTATCAGGTTCATTGGGTATAATCTCAGCTATTTTTATAGCACCCCCTTTTCTGCCGGCAAAGAAAGGACGAATGTTTTTAATAGGAATAATACCGCTCTATCTTTTAAGTTTATTTAAACTTGACATAATTGAGGCGGGTGTATTGTTTGTTTCCCGAAGTAAAGGTACAAGAGATGCGTGCCGAAGCAATATATACCGATTCTCCGGGCTTGAAGGCGTGCTCCGTAGCAGGTACCTGGCAAGATTCCCGGCTTGCCGTACGCGAGCTGGTTCTGAAAGTGACGAGATTGCCGATAGGGTCTTCCAAAGTCAGTATCTGCCGGACATAGAAATAAGGAGTCGTTCCTTTCACGGTGGTTTTGTAAGGATCGTCTTCCAGTCGGACACGGAGAACTTTCAGTGTCAGTTCTTTCACTTTATCCCCTTCTTTTCCCAGAAAACGGCTGGGAGAATATTTCTGATGTGCCTGCCGCTTCTGAATATCCAGATGGACGGAATGATATACTTGTGCTATCTGTACGAAGCGTTCCTGTTTTGGTATACGTGGAGTAAACTTATAAGCAATCCAACTCACATATGCCGGATCGATACGGAAGATTTCGTGCAGGAAATGTCCATGATACTTTCCGAAAGAGATAATGTCGTCTCCCTTACTCTGCATGCGTTTGACATTGTATTCTACTAGCAGAATGCAACGTGGAGAATAATAACATAGGCTGCTTGCCGCTCGCAGACTTTCATGGATGTCTGTAGAGAGGTCCTGGACGTAAAAGATGGACTGGCGTTCGGGAAGAGGGGAATACACCCATAAGGAGTAACGGGGAGACTCCGGACGGGGCAGTACAACCAGATAAGCACCTGCCTCTTTGTAAGAGGTTCTTCCCTGATTGTATTCGTTTAGTTTCTTGTACAACAGTTCTTGTTCAGCTTCTGATATACCAGGAAGAATCGGATTTGCCATAAGCTCTGAGTTATTTACTCAAATATATGATTTTTTGGGCAAATAATCAAGTTTTGTATGGAAAAGTTTAGAAAGTATCTCTTTTTTTATACAATTCATCTTTTCGCTGTGATGTGTTTCTTTTATTTGCTACTCTAACAATAATCTTATAAATTTGTCGCATATTTGTATGCAGAGATTAAAAATTGGGAATATGAGTAATCTTCGAATTTTATTGTATGTATTTATCCTTTCTTTGGTTGCATGTCATCCGGAGGGGACTAATGTGAAACAAGGATTGGACAAAGCCGCTCAGTTAATAGAGCAAGATCCGGATACGGCATCCATTATTCTTGAAACGATTCAAATGAACCAAATGAATGAGGAGCAACTTGCAGAATATAATTTGCTTTGCACTCAATTCAATGAAGATAAAAATATACCTCATTCTTCTGATAATCAGATTCGTCAGGCGGTATCTTATTATGAGCAATACGGAAATGAACTTCAAAAGTCGAGAGCCTATTATTATCTGGCATGCGTAGAGAGTGATTTGAATCATGAGAAAGACGCCGAAGTTCATTTCAAAGAAGCAATAAAATTAGCAGCACAAGCAGAAGAATATGAGCAAATGACTAAGATTTGTAAGAGATGCAGCCTGTATTATCAGAAATATGAAAACTTTGACGAAGCACTGGAGATGGAAAGAAAAGCATACGCCAGCCAGTTGATGTTGATTGACAGTAAAGATAACTCTACTATTATTCTGTCTTCTGCCTTAGGTTTGTTGGGTGTTATGTCTCTCTTGCTCGGATTACTTTGGAAGAAACATTTGTCTGTACATTCGCAACTGGATACCTTTAAGGAAGAAATGCAGATGAAAGAGATTGAATCTGACAAACTGGTGATGCAGTGTAATTACCTCGAAGAAAAATATCAATCCCTTCAACAACATATTTATGAGAGTTCTCCGGTTGTCTCAAAAGTCCGTCAGTTGAAGGAACGAACAGCTTTATCTTCTAAAATATCTTTTTTCTCTGAGAAAGACTGGACAGAACTTTTGCGGCTTCAGGAAAGTGTTTACGGACTTGTATCCAAATTGAGAGGGATAAGTCCGAAACTTACGGAAGAGGATTTAAGGGTATGTGCCTTTTTACGCGAGGGCGTTCAGCCTGCTTGTTTTGCTGATTTAATGAAACTGACTGTTGAGACTCTGACCCGGAGAATCTCCAGGATAAAAACGGAGAAATTAATGCTGGCAAACTCTAAAGAATCGTTGGAAGATATTGTAAAATCATTGTAGGTCTGAATTTGTCTGTAATTGGTAATGTAATGTTGCTGGTTATCAGTTGACTATGTTGCCGGGATGTCCGTGCTCGTCCGGTAAAATCCTTCTATTTTATAGGCCTGTTCTATAACTTTGCAAACAAAAAAGTTACAGAACAATGAGCAACTTATTATTTAAAAAGTGGAATGATTTTAGTGGGTGGATTGTTTTTCTAATAGCAGCTTTTGTATATGGAATGACGATTGAACCTACCGCCAGTTTTTGGGACTGTCCCGAATTTATTTCGTGTGCCGAAAAGTTACAAGTGGGGCATCCGCCGGGTGCACCTTTCTATATGCTTGTTGGAAACTTGTTTACTCAGTTTGCTTCCGACCCGTCACAAGTGTCCTGGATGGTTAATTTCCTGAATGCGTTGCTGAGTGCCGGTTGTATCTTATTTCTTTTTTGGAGTATCACCCGCTTAGTAAGGTTCCTGATAATAAATGATGGGCAGAATTTATCAACGGCGGATGTTATTATCATTCTGGGGGCAGGGTTTGTTGGAGCCTTGGCATATACATTCAGTGACACATTCTGGTTCAGTGCGGTAGAAGGTGAAGTCTATGCCTTCTCTTCTTTTCTTACGGCACTGGTGTTTTGGATGATTCTTCGCTGGCAAGATGAGTCGGATTCGGTATATGGTGACCGCTGGCTTATCCTGATAGCTTATGTCATCGGGCTGTCAATCGGAGTGCATTTGCTTAATTTACTCTGTATCCCGGCTATTGTGTTGGTTTTCTATTATCAGAAATATCGGACGATATCGCTTAAAGGAGTAGCTGCGGCAATTGCTATATCCGGTCTTCTCATTATATTTATTCTTTTTGTTTATATTCCGGGCATGGCTGATATGGGAGGCTGGTTCGAACTGCTTTTTGTCAATGTATTCGGGCTTCCTTTCCACACAGGGCTGATAAGCTTTTTAACTTTAACATTTTTCGTACTGGCCGGAGCCATTTATCGTTTCCGAAAACGTATGTTGCATACTTCTTTATGGTGCTTGCTTATGCTCACCGTAGGCTATACCACCTATGCGGTGATACTGATTCGTGCCAACGCCAATACTCCGCTTAATGAGAATGCGCCGGACAATATTTTTACGCTCAAAAGTTATCTGAACCGAGAGCAGTATGAAAGTGCTCCCCTGCTTTATGGAAAAACCTACGCTTCCGAACCGGAATATGTGCCCGAGGGTGACTATTACAGAGTAAAAACCACAAAGGGGAGTGCTGTATATCGCCCGGATAAAGAAGAAGGCAAATATAAAATAATCCGGCATAAAGAAGATGTGTGCTATACTCAGAATATGCTGTTTCCCCGGATGTGGAGTGAGCGCATGGCTTCTTCTTACAAAAATTGGACAGGAGGAAACGAGGCCGCTCCCACACAAAAAGAAAACCTGACTTATTTCATTACCTATCAACTCAATTATATGTATTGGCGCTATTTCTTGTGGAACTTTGTAGGACGGCAGAATGATGTGCAGGGAAGTGGCGAACCGGAACATGGGAACTGGATAACGGGAATTTCCTGGTTAGATAATTTAAGATTAGGTGACCAAAGTTTGTTACCGGAATCTTTACGTCAGAACAAAGGGCACAATGTGTTTTACGGACTGCCGCTATTATTAGGACTGTTCGGAATCTATTGGCAATGGAACCGCAGTAAGAAAGGCAAACAGCAGTTTAGTGTACTGTTCTTCCTTTTCTTTATGACGGGACTGGCTATTGTGCTTTATCTGAATCAAACTCCCGGTCAGCCGCGTGAACGGGACTACGCATACGCCGGTTCGTTCTATGCTTTTGCTATCTGGATAGGGATAGGAGCGGCAGGATTATGTGATATGCTTCGCCGGAAAACAACTTCGACGGTGCAAATCAGTGTGTTAATGACAATCTGTTTATTGATTCCGGTGCAAATGGCCACTCAGACGTGGGATGACCATGACCGGAGTGCCCGTTTCACTTGTCGCGACTTTGGGGCTAACTATCTGATGACTCTTCCCGATACGGGAAATCCGATTATCTTTTGTAACGGGGATAATGATACTTTCCCATTGTGGTATAATCAGGATACGGAGGAAGTGCGCAGGGATGCACGTGTCTGCAACCTAAGCTACGCACAGACCGATTGGTATATTTATCAACAGCAATGTCCGTTGTATGATGCTCCCGGACTACCTATAAGTTGGAATAAGAATCAATATCAGGAAGGTAAAAACGAATATGTGGTCGTACGCCCGGAACTGAAAAAGCAAATAGAGGAATTGTACCGGAGAAATCCGGAGGAAGCACGTGACAGCTTTGGAGAAGACCCGTTTGAAGTAAAAAATATCTTGAAATATTGGATATTCTCAGAGAGACAGGAATTTAATGTAATCCCTACGGATACGATAAATATCCATATTGATAAGGACGCGCTGCTTCGTTCGGGAATCATGCTTCCTGAAGCAATCCGGCATTTGAAGGGGGAAGAACTGAAAGATGCGATACCGGACAAACTTTATATTCCTTTAAAAGATATACGTATGCTGAACAAAGTAGATTTACTGATGCTGGAGATACTGGCGAACTGTAATTGGGAACGTCCGCTTTATCTTGCAATTTCCGTAGGAAGTGTCAGTAAGCTGAAGTTTGACAATTACTTTGTGCAGGAAGGATTAGCATTCCGCTTTACGCCTTTTGACTATAAGAAGTGGGGAGATGTCGGTGAAAACAGACTTTATGCAGTAGATGTGGAAAGGCTTTATGACAACGTTATGAATAGATATAAATATGGTGGACTGGATACTCCGGGGCTCTATCTGGATGAAACAACACTACGCACGTGTTGGTATCATCGCAGGCTTTTCGCGCAACTGGCCAAAGAACTGATAATACAAGGAGACCCTGCGCGTGCAAAGAAAGTACTTGCTTATGCGGAACAGGCTGTTCCGGGATATAATGTTCCCGAAACGTATGAAAGCGGTTCTTATAGCATAGCAACAGCCTATGCCGCATTGGGCGAAAAGATGAAAGCGATAACCCTGACAGAGCATTTGATAGCCGAAGCGGAAGATTATATCAACTGGGCTTTTTCATTAAAGGGAAACCGTATGGAAATGGTCCACAATGATTGTATCTATAAATTCTGGCAATGGAACCAATGTAATGAACTCCTGAAGAAGGTAGATGAGGAGAGTTATAAAGAGAGCAACAGACGGTTTGAAGATAAATATGCACTATTTGCTCCAAACATGGGTTACAAGAACTAAAAACAAAAGCAGAATATGGGATCAAAAATAATGAAGCAGAAGGAGACAGAAACGGTATTTGGCAGGAGAAATTATGTGATTCTGCTAATTGGCTCGGTAATAATAATAGTAGGATATCTGTTCATGAGCGGTGAGGGGAGTACCCCCGCCGCCTACAACCCTGATATATTCAGTGGATTGCGTATAAGGGTAGCTCCCATCGTTTGTCTGACAGGGTATTTGATTAATATATTCGGTATCCTGTACCGGCCTGGGCGGAGCTGATTATTTCAAAGTTTTGCGTGCCTTAGAACCTCACCATCAGTTCCAATACAATCTTATCTTGTTCAGACTCTTTGGCAATACTGTTTTTGGCGTAGAAATACTTTTCGTAGTTCAGCCGGAGGTCTGTACGGAACGCTTTGCTGAGGCTGAAAGTGATACCTCCGGTTATACGGTGGCGTTTGTAGTCGGTGGTAGTCAAAGCGCCGGTTTCTTCATCAATGGCTTTACCATCGCTTTGGCTGGTCATCATGTCGTAGCGTGCCAGAAAGGACATCTTGTTGAATACTTTTCGTAAAGGGAGGTCGTAATTGATAAAACTATTTACGGCATGCACGTTGTCATAGGCATTGTCTGCATAAGTTTTGTACAAATACTCTCCTTCAATATGGAAGCGTCCGAATTCATAGAAAGCACCGATATCATACGAGTTTATCCTTACCTCTTGTGGCTGGATGCTCTGTATACTTAAAGCCAGATTCAGCTTTTTGGCGAAAAGGAATTGTACTTTGGCGGAATAGTTTACCTCTTTGTGCCATTCTTTTTGATTAGTCAGTCCCGAACCATTGTAGAGTCCGCCTTCTAAGGTTACAGGTACTCCTGTGCCGAATTTATATCCCAATGTAACACCAACGTCACGTACATTACCAACTTGTTTCGCGATAAACGAACGGTTAGCGAAATATTGCTGATGTGGAGAGCGGTGGGCGTCGATTGTAAATGGTACTCGCATTTGTCCTGCGGTGACGGTCAGGTCTTTTATCGGGAAAAGGCGGGCGTAGGCATCCAGCATTTTGATTTGTCCTTCATCAGAGAGATCAATTTCCGCCTTATAAGCTACGATAGGCAATACATTTCCGGTAATGCTGATGCGTGCGTTGCGTACTTCGAAACGACTGGCAGCCATTTCAGTCTGATACTCAAACTTAGTACGGATAGTACCGTGTATTTCCGGCAGGTAATCCTTTGTTTCCAACTCTTCTTTATCAATCTTCTTTCCGTCCTCGTTGCGGTACGGCGTCTGGGCGTTTGCTGCCAGTGACAGCAGGGTGATGAGCAGCATGAATACGCTTTTCTTCATAATCATTAGTTGTAGTCGATTAATTAATGGCGGCAAAGTTCAGACATGTGTGTTATGTTTTTGTGTCATGCATGTTTCGTTTTGATTACAATCATCTTTATCTCTTCATTTCAGTGGCGATATTGCCCTTGAGAACCCATTTTCCTTCACTTTTATTAAAGGAGGTAACATAAACGAAAAAACGTGTTACACAAATATGAAGAATCTCTCTGAAAAAAGCATTCTTTTGTAACCGTTTCCAATTAGTGAGTGATATGCATGGAAAAATACATGAAATTGTAGATGAATAGATATACAATGAAAAACCTTTTAAATAATTATCAGATGAAACATTTATTCAAAATTTCCCTTTGCGCGTTGGCATTTACCATAGGCGCAAATAACGGGTTCGCACAAAGCGGCGAAACAGGATTGAAGGATGCTTATAAAGATTACTTCTCTATTGGCGTGGCTGTTAATATGCGTAATATCGCAAATCCCGAACAGATTGCCATTATCAAAAAAGACTTTAACAGTATTACGGCAGAAAACGACATGAAGCCGCAACCCACCGAGCCTGCCTACGGACAGTTCAACTGGGAGAATGCCGACAAGATCGCCAACTTTTGCCGTAGCAACGGTATCAAACTTCGCGGGCACTGTTTGATGTGGCATGCCCAGATAGGAGAGTGGATGTATAAGGATGAAAAAGGCAATCTTGTGTCGAAAGAGAAATTGTTCCAAAATATGAAGCACCACATCACAGCCATCGTGGAACGTTATAAAGACGTGATATATGCGTGGGACGTGGTGAACGAAGCTATCTCCGATGGTGGCTGGCAGGGTGGCCGGCGAGGCATGGGAGAGCAACCAAGTCCATATCGCAATTCCCCCCTTTATCAGATTGCCGGTGACGAGTTCATTAAGAAAGCCTTTATTTATGCCCGTGAGGCCGACCCTAATGTACTCCTTTTCTATAATGACTATAATGCTGCCGATCCTGGAAAGCGCGACCGTATCTATAATATGGTGAAATCCATGAAGGAAGAAGGTGTGCCCATTGATGGTATCGGCATGCAGGGACATTACAATGTCTACGGTCCGAGTATGGAAGATGTAGATGCTGCCTTGACAAAATACTCTACGATAGTGAAACATATTCATATTACCGAGTTGGATATTCGTGCCAATCAGGAAATGGGAGGACAGCTCAACTTCAGCCGTGACGGCGGCAATATCAGTCAGGTAGTGAAAACGCTTCAGGAAGATCAGTATGCTCGCCTGTTTAAAGTGCTTCGCAAGCATAAGGATGTGGTAGACAATGTTACTTTTTGGAATCTTTCCGACCGCGACTCATGGCTCGGCGCACGCAATTATCCGTTGCCTTACGATGAAAATTATAAGCCGAAACGTGTCTATAGCATCATTAAGGATTTTGATCCGGCACACGATAATGCTGTGGTGAAAGAAGATTTCCGTCCTTCTGTGCTTAATCAGCCCGGACAGCAGTATCCTATGGTTAATTCGCAAGGATATGCCCGCTTCCGTGTAGTTGCTCCTGATGCCAAATCAGTCATTGTCAGCCTTGGACTGGGTGGTCGTGGCGGTACAGTTCTCCGCAAGGATAAAGAAGGTGTATGGGTGGGTACTACAGATGGCCCTATGGACGAGGGATTCCATTATTACCATCTCACTATCGACGGTGGCGTGTTTAATGACCCGGGGGCCAAGAATTATTACGGTTCTTGCCGATGGGAAAGCGGCATTGAAATTCCGGCTCATGACGAAGATTTCTATGCCATGAAACAAGTGCCTCACGGCAATGTTCAGCAGGTTTATTTCTATTCCAAGAGTACGGACACTCACCGTCGTGCATTTGTTTATACACCGCCCACTTATGGCAAGGATAAGAAGAAGTATCCGGTTCTCTATTTACAGCACGGATGGGGAGAAGATGAAACGGCATGGTCCAACCAGGGACATGCGAATCTGATTATGGACAACCTGATTGCTGAAGGCAAGATTGAACCGTTCATCATCGTAATGACGTATGGTATGACGAATGATGTGAAATTTGGGCATATCAAAGAGTTCACGGCTAAGGAGTTTGAAACAGTATTGGTGGACGAACTGATACCTTATATTGATAGTAACTTCCGTACACAGGCCGACAAGAAGCACCGTGCTATGGCAGGACTTTCTATGGGTGGCTTTGAGACGAAACTGATTACTCTGCGCCGTCCGGAGGTATTCAATTACTATGGACTGTTGAGCGGTGGCACTTATGCACCGGACGACATCAAGGATAAAAAGCAGGTGGAATCCATCTTCATCAGTTGCGGAAGCAAGGAGAATCCGGATGGTGTGACTAAGGCTGTGAACGACCTCAAGGCTGCCGGTTTCAAGGCTACGTCGTTCGTTTCTCCCGATACGGCGCATGAATTCCTGACTTGGCGTAGAAGTTTGTATCACATGGCACAGTTGCTTTTCAAATAAGGATATGTCTTAAAAGATAAAAATAAAGTCCCTCAAGAGTTGGATAACAGCTTTTGAGGGACATTTTGTTTTAGATAAAAGTAGTTCAATCGATAAAAAGTAATCCAATTATGATAAAAACAAAAAATCTGTAGGGTAATAGTACGCTTCTCCCCGAAATCATTTATTTTTGTAAGCTAATTGAATGAATATTCTAAAATGAACAGACCTGAGAAGCGAGTATTGGTAGGCATGAGCGGCGG
>ERZ779840.3516-NODE-3516-length-12278-cov-32.943713_pt1 | contig 12278 bp, 7 predicted proteins | sample MGYA00511561_ERZ779840 | MGnify/ENA primary metagenome ERZ779840 (study PRJEB29588, sample SAMEA2162036) | human gut metagenome | biome: human gut; feature: human-associated habitat; material: faeces | place: Denmark | collected 2008/2010 ...
TTGCTATAGATACGTTCACCGTCTTCGGAAAGTCCGATGGTCTCGCGCACCATGGGCTGGAAGGTGCGCCACACGGTATTGCCCGTATGGATGTCTATAGCGGTCATGGCGCGTTGCGGGTCGGTAATGAATACTTTACCGTCGGCAGCTACCGGCCATACGGCGGCAGGAGAGAAGTGCATGCAGGTCAGTCCGCCCGTCCATTTCCACAACTCACGTCCGTCAGTCTTGTTCAGGGCATACAGTGTATTGTCCCATGCGCCGAAGATGACCTTGTCTTCCGTCACCAACGGCTTGGTTTCGATGTAGCCCTTCACGCCGGTGTAGGCCCAGATTACTTTTCCCGTATGGATGTCTATGGCGCGGAAAGTGGCATCACTGGCACCGATGTAGGCGGTACCGTCTGCGATGGTCACGGCTCCGAGTACCGGTTCGGCAGCTTTTACCGTCCAGAGCAGGCTGCCGTCTTTGGCGTTCAATCCGTAGATGTGGCGGTCAGCAGACCCGAATACAACGATACCTTCGCTTACGGCCGGAGTACCGACAATGCGCTTGCCGGATTCAAAGCTCCATAGCTTTTTGCCGTTTTTCAGGGTGTAGGCTGTCAGCCGTCCCATATCGTCTCCTACGAACACTTTATCTTTTTCTACGGCGGAAGAGCAGTAAATGCCTGCGCCCGTCTGCACCATCCATTGCTCCTTTACTTGCGGATATTCCTTGTTGACCGAGAAGTCGGGATATTTCTCTGCCTTTCCGTTGCGGTCGTAATACTGCTTAGTCAGCGAGAATGCTGTCCACTGCTTCTTGGGCTCGCCGATACGTTGCGTGTATACCCGGATGGAATCCCCGGTTACTTCATAGATGCCATAACCCTGTTTCCCTTCTTTGTCGCGCAGGTTGCTGCGCATCAGTACGCCCGGAATGCCGTCATAACGTAAATCCCGGTTGCTGTGGTAGTGTCCGCCGATAAACAAGCGCACGTTGTAGGGGCGGACGGCATCCGTCACCTCATACCAGTTGTCCACATCACCTTCCATTAGCGGATAGTGGGTGACAAGTATCACCGGTTTGTCTTTGCCGTTTTTCTCCATTTCTTCCGTCATCCAACGGATGTCTTGCGGCACTACATGCCCGTAGGCCATACGCATCAGCGGACCGGAGTTGAAACCGAGGAAAAGGAATCCCTTGTGCTCGAACTCGAAGCGTTCGCCGCCAAAGATTTCTCCGAAAGCGGTGCAGCCGGAGTCGCTCCATTTCGTTTCATGGTTGCCAAGGGCTACGTGGTAGGGTACTTTCAGCAAGTCAAGGCACGATTTCACTTTTTCCATGGTGGCACGGTCGCCTTCTTCGGTCAGGTCGCCCGTCACCAGGACAAAGTCGATACTGTCGGTGGCATTAATCTGTGCTATGGAACGCAGCAAGTCCTCAGTGGGATTCGGATTGTTCGGGGTCAGATGAATGTCTGTCAGTTGGGCAAAACGGAATGTCCCTTGCTGTGCCTGCATCCCCAGGGGGAGCAGGCAAGCCATCAGGACAATTATTAACAGTCTTCTGTTCATAGATGATGATTGGTTGATATTATTTGTTGTCGTTGAAGAATGTCAGCACAGCATTCATGAGTGCCTCTCTTTCAGAATCAGTACGTATGGATTCAAAAGGGAATCCCAATACAAAAGTCTTGTAGTCGCCCTGGTAGGCCACACCGGCACTCAGGTTGTTTTCAGAATACCGCATTACGGTGTGTGCATCTTTGGTTGCCGGTTCAATGGCGTCCGGTGATTCCACCACATACGAATCGGCATTCAGCTCATTGTGATAGGTATAGTTTCCTGAAAGGGCGGGGAACGGAGAAGCTACGCTTTTCACCTTACCCATTGTAGCCGCTTGTCCCACACGCCACTTATATTTCAGTACTTCCATCGCAAATTTCTTGTCGGCTTCGTCGGCGGTTGCAAGGCGGTTGTCCCATAAATCCGTTCCTACAAAAGCGCCCGAAACAAAGATATTTCCACCTTGCTTACAATAAGCCGCAATAGCCTCCTGCATCGGTTTGCTGAAAGTCTTGAACTCCAACGGTTTTACGCCTCCCCGTCCCATCTTGGTCTGGCATTGCTTCCCAAGTATCAAGTCCACATACCTATACTCCCTCATATCCACCGGAATATTCTTCTCTCCCTTTCCTACGGGGGAGAGACTTTCATTACTAACCGATACAAACGAATATCCCGCTTTCAGGATAGCGGCACCATGTATGGCAGGATAATCGAACGTATTTCCTGCGATGACTTGGGTCTCGTAATTTCCATAACTGTCGCCGAAACCGGAGGCGTCGTCGTCCATCCAGGGAATGGAACGGCGGTATTCCTTCATCTTGCCAATGTAGCTGATGTCATGGATATAGGGGACCCCGTGGTCCTGCTCATCCAGAAATCCGGCAAGGAGGGTGTCGGCGGGGGCCGTAAAGTCGGCAGGGGCACTGATGCGGTCGAATCCGTTTATCACCAATACGGTACCTTTGGAATTGAACGCCCGTCCGGCGGAAAGAATTTCGGAAGGGAAACTTTCACCGCCCTTGTTGACAGCGGTTACCTTGTAACTGCATACCATGCCGGCGGGGAGCGTGGTTCGGTAACTGTTGCCGTCCACCAATACTCCGTTGTCGAAATCCCCGTCGCCGATGCGGGTATAGACAATGTATTTCTCTGCTATGGCAGTCGGTTCCAACGCATCCGCTACGGGTTGCCAGGTCAGTTCCACTTCGTTCTCGCTGGTCATGCGCAAGGCCATGTGGTCTACCGGTAACGGTTGCACTACATAATCCATGTGGTATTGTGAGCAGAGGAACTGAAGCATACCTTTGTAGATGGCGCGGCTTACGGTGAAACGGAAACGCGGGTCCAGTCCGTAGCGCATGTCTGCAAAGTTTTGATGGGAAAGTAGTTCGAGTAGCATGGTAGGTACGCGGGGTACACGGGCCTCATAGTAGGATTGGTTCCATTTGCCTCGGCGTGTCCATTGGGGTTCGTAGAGGGTACGCACGTCACGCACGATGTTGGACTGAATCAAGTCTGTCAGGTCGTGGCTCAAGTAGCGGGATGCTCCGTTGGCGAATTTCTCATTGTAGGCGTTGGTATAGTAGATGCCGAGTGTCCCGATGATGGAATCGTTCAGTGTAGTTCCTGCATCGGAGTGGAAGGCAAAGGCCATGTTGACAGGGATGTTCAGCCCTTTTTCCGTCGGGTTCACGGCAGAGCCTCCGGAAAGGTAGTTCACCCAGATACCACGGCATTTATAGTCGTCGGTATAGTCATTCTTGCCGTTGCTTTCTGAATATACGCTGTCCGGTATGCCTGCCCATTGCAGCCAGTAGCGGGCGGCTTCGCAGAAACGGGGATAACCGCTGACTTCTCCCCGGGCTATGTTCCCCATGCCGCCGCCTATCTTCACGGCGTCGGCAGTGATGATTCTTCCTACTTTGGAGGAAAGGTTGTTCAGAACGACTTTGCATTCATTGTTCCGGCCGGCATTGAAGCCGAAGGTGCCGAGGTAAATCCAGGTGCCGCCTCCCATTTGCTGGTTTACCTTGAACTGCGTGGTGCCGCCTTTGTGATAGACGGTGTAAAGGGCATCGTCCGCGCTGTTTGGCAAGGTTTGGTAAGAGACGTATACGGCGTATTGTCCGGTCGAAGGGATTTCGGGAATCCATTCGGCGGTGCTTGCGTTTCCTTTCTTGATGGTTTCTATGGCGCGGTAGGTGCCTTCCTTGAAAGGATTCTCAAAGTCTATGTATTGGGGGCGCAGGTGGGCGAAGCCTTGTCCTTCTCCCTGACTCCAGAGCTTGTCACCGGAATTTTCTGTATAGACGGAACGGCCGGTCAGGCAACCGTCATTGTCTACGATGACTTCTGCCGTCTGGCAATCGCGTTCGCGGGGAAGCAGCACATTGGCACCGGCATTTTCCAACATCGGTACGAGGAAGGGCAATACGTAGCTCTGGGTGTAGAGGTCTTCCACTGTCTGGAAGATACGCGCACGCTGCCATTCCCAGCGGTCGAGTTTTGATTCGTAGTACCAGCCGTGGCTTTGCCATAGGGCGATATGCCGGTTATGCAAGCCGTTGGTGGGGGTGTAGGGGGAGGAAACTTCGGTAACCAGAGGCTTGGAAGCGACGGGGCTGAATGTCTTCGTCTTTTTGTCTTTTTTACTGCGCAGGGCTTGGGGAACCAGTTCTTCGATACTGCGCTTGTTGGTACGGATTTGCAGCTTGTATTTGGCAAACTCCGCCGGCAGCAGGGCGCTTACGCCTTGGTAGATTTCGGCCACATTGTCCTCACGGAAAGGAATATAGGCACAGTTCATGTTGGCAAACAGTTGCAGTGTATTTCCTTCCACAGCCACTGAGTCGATGCTGATACGTCCTACGGAAACTTCTTTTCGTGCGGTGGTATCCAGGAATTTCCCGATTGCCTGACGGACATCCGTCGGAAGTCCTTGCGCGCCTCCCGCGTGGGGGAAGAGGGAGGCGGCAAGCAGACTAAGTAAAAACTGACGTCTTACATTCATAGATGATGTATTAAGTTAATTGTTCTTTTTATCTTTCTTAATCAATAGACAGAGACCGATGAAAGTGAACAGTGCATTGAAAATCAGCAATTCGTAGCTGAATTGATAACCTCCGAACCAGGCTTCGGAATTCTTCTGCAGAATGAAGCAGAGAACCGGGGAGGCGATGGCAACTAACGGGATGTACTTGTCACGCACTTGTTGTTTCATGAAAATGCCGAAAGCAAACAGACCCAGGATAGGACCGTAGGTATAGCTTGCCAGAATATATACAGCGTCGATGACACTGGTGTTGTTGAGAAGATTGAATACGAAAATGGTGATTCCCATGACAACCGCCATGCCGATGTGCACTTTCTTGCGCATCTTCACAACCGTCTCTTCCGACTTGCCTTTCGTTCCCAGAATGTCTACGGTGAAGGAAGTGGTCAGCGCGGTGAGTGCCGAGCCTGCGGCTGAATAGGCAGAAGAAATCAGGCCGATGATGAACAGTATGCCCACAATGGCAGGGAAATAGTTGCCGGTGGCAATCAGCGGGAACAGTTCGTCACTCTTCTCCACCGCAATCTGCTGGTTGGCGGCAAAGATGTAGAGCAGCACGCCCAGCATCAGGAAAAGCAGGATGACGAAGAACTGCGAAATGACACTGGTAATCATGTTCTTCTGTGAGTCCTTGAAGTTCTTGCAGCTCAGGTTGCGCTGCATCATGTCCTGATCCAGCCCGGTCATGGCAATCATGGTGAAGGCACCGGCGAGGAACTGCTTGAAGAAGTACTGCTTGCTGTTCACATCGTCGAAGAAGAAGATGCGGGACATGTCACTGTCGGCAATGGTGCTTACCATACCGGTAAATGACAGATTGAGGTCGGAAGCGATATACCAGATGCAGAGTACGACCGACACCACCAAGCAGAATGTCTTCAGAGAGTCTGTCCAGATAAGAGACTTTACGCCACCCTGGAAAGTGTACAACCAGACCAGTGCCACCGTGATGGCCACGTTCAGTAGGAAAGGCAGTCCGAAAGGTTCGAATACCAGCAGTTGCAACGTCAGGCATACGAGGAACAGACGGACAGCGGCACCGAGCATTTTGGAGATGAAGAAGAACCAGGCACCCGTGCGGTAGGAAGACATGCCGAAACGGTTCTCCAGATATTCGTAGATGGATACCAGGTTCATTTTGTAGAATAGCGGTACCAGCAGATAGGCTATGATGAGCTGTCCGGCAATGAAGCCCAACACCATTTGCAGATAGCCGAAGCTGCTGGCGGCAACCATGCCGGGTACGGATACATAGGTCACACCTGAAATGGCGGAACCGACCATGGCGAACGCCACGACATACCAGGATGACTTGCGGTTACCCACAAAGAAGCCGGCGTTGTCTGCCTTCCTTCCTGCAATATAGGATACCGTGAACAGTATCGCGAAGTAGGCGGCTATGGTGATGATTACGGATAGTGGAGTCATAATGTTTATTTACAATTTGTTCATTTACAATTTACAATTTGCCATGCGGCGTTTCTTTAGTATAAACTGTTGTACCTTCCCATTTACTTTTGAATTGTACCTTCTCTGAAATTGTACATTGTAAATAGTGAATTGTACATGTCTTTATTCTTCGTAGAGCAGATAGGGCTTGCGCTGTACCTTGAATTTCTCTACGTCGTCTTTCCATCTTGCCTTGATTTCTTCGGCGCTCTTCCCTTCCTTTATCATTTTGCGCACGTAGTCGGTGCCTATCAACAGTTCGAAGAAGGAACGGAAGAAATGGTCGTCCATGTTCAGATTCCGGTAAGCGTCTATCACGTAACTCAAGTCAATACCGCGTTTCCAGATTTCCTCGTCGCTCATGTTGCTCAGGTTCACGCCGTGGCAAAGCTTGCCCAACTGGGGCGGATTCTTGGCTCCGGGAACACTGCGCGGGGTGAAGCTGTAGCTGTAGCCCGTCATGTTGGGATGCCCGTAGACCTGGAAGGGGAGGTCGGTTCCTCTTCCCAGACTGACCGGAGTGGCCTCGAAATAGCAGGTCGAGGGGTACAGATAGATGGACTTCATGTTCGGCAGATTGGGGGACGGGGGAATCGGCAGCTTGTATAGGGTCCGGTGCGTATAGTTCTTGCAGGGAATGACGGTCAGGTCGCAAGTGCGTGACGCCGGCAACCAGCGTTCGCCGTTTACCATCAGGCCCAGTTCGCCCAGCGTCATGCCGTGCACCACGGGAATCGGCAGCCAACCTACACCGGATTTATATTTCATGTCCAGTATCGGGCCGTCCACGTAGTGTCCGTTCGGATTGGGGCGGTCCAGTATCAGCACCTTGCGGTTGTATTCTGCACAAGCGTCCATCAGCCGGCACATAGAGGCATAATAAGTATAGAATCTTAGGCCTACATCCTGGATGTCTACCACAAGGATATCGAACTTGCGCATGGATGCTTCGCTTGGTTTTCCGGATTTCCCGTCGTACAGCGAGAGGATAGGTACTCCGGTCTTCTTGTCTACCGAGCTGGACACGTGTTCGCCTGCGTCGGCATCTCCTCTGAAACCGTGTTCAGGGGAGAAAATGGCTACTACATTGAACTTGTTTTCCAGCAGAATGTCCAGCAGATGCTTGTCTCCTATCATTCCAGTATGATTGGAGAATATGGCAATTCGTTTATCTTTTAGGATTGGAAAATACTCGGAAGTCTGTTCATCACCTAAAATAACTCGTTCTTCTTGTGCCCGGCACAGTAAAGAACTACATAGCACAAAGGCTAAAAGCAGCAGTTTCTTCATAATAGTATTATTAAGGAGGACGTTGTTTGCAACAAAGATACGTTTTATTTTAATATCAAAAACACTTATTTGGGTATTTTTAGTATTATCAATCATAATTTGCAAATAGTCAACTGTTCACCTTATTAAATAATGGTTGAACTGCATCAGCTGCGTACGGAAATACTTTTTATAAAAAGAGTGAGGGCCAAGTTTGCCCTCACTTTGGTACAATCGGTGGGAGTGCCGGTTCATTCTTCTATTCTTACCAGATGATAAAGTGTTCCCCGGTTCGATTTCTTGTTGAGGATGTCCAGCTTGCGGAGCGTGCGCCCGAAAGCTGCTATCCGGTTGATGGCCAACTTATCCCTCGTTTTCTGTTGCAGGTCGTTGAAAATCTGCATGGCTGTGAGCCATTCGCCTTCTTCGCTCTCCTCCGCGCCACGGAAATGGCAAAGGAAAAGTTCTTCCAATGGGTCTACCCGCTCGAATTCCCGGTTGTACTCCTTTACGATTGCTTCGTCAGTGTCGTCCAGCCAGTAGCGTTCACCCTTCATGATGTCGTGCATGGCTTGGGCATAGAGCTGGTGATAATTGATAGTGACGTTTGTCTGGATAGGACCGGTCACTTCGATGCAGATGAAACGGCGACTTCCCGACGGGTCGGTCAGCAGGTCTTTCAGATTGCTGGTCCCGATGAAGGAGGCATAGCGGCGCATTTCCTGAATAGTGGTACCGTAGGGCTTTCGCAGGTTGGCAACCGGTTTTTGCAGGAGGTGCTTCAAGAAGCCTTGCTGATTGGCGTTTATCTGGTCGAATTCGTCGATGTTAATCAGAAAAAAGCGGCCAAGGCTGCGCTCCGCTTCCTGCTTGCTCTTGAAGTCGATACTGTCGGTGTAGCCGAAACGCAGTTCCGGTGGCAATAGGATACGGCAGAAAGTACTTTTGCGGTAACCTTGCGGACCTACGAGCAGGGGCGAGGTATTGTTGCCGTGCTGTTTGTCGATTCCCCGCCAATGTGCCACCATGCCAAGAAACCACCGGTAGAACAGTTCCCTCCAGTGGGGATTGTGGCAGGGCACGAGGTCGGCCAATGCGCGGATGCGGTCTTTGCCGTCCCAGCGTCCGGTGTTATAGAGATATTCTTCGATGGGGTTGTATAGCGGCACGTAGTCCGAAGACAGGAAGCGGGTAATGTCGCGGTCCCACACACGTACTCCCTCTTTCAGTGCCTTCATGGCGATGCTGCTGCGTACGCGCTGGTCGGCAGGTTGGAAGTAGAAGTGGATGGAGTCGCGCTGCCGGTATTCCAAGTCGCCAAGCACGGTGTTGTAGCGGAATTCGTAGCGGCGTTTCATGAACTCCTCCAGCCGGAAAGCAGTTTCCTGGTCTTTGTTCAGGCTGCTGCGGGTGCCGAAGCCTTTCAATTCCCCGTAAAGGTTATGCAGCGTCAGGCGTACAAGGGTTTCGTCTGCCTCCCGGTAGTAGTGCATCAGTGTCTGGCGCACCGCTTCTTCTTCAGGAATGCCGGCTTTGAAGCAATGTTCGGCAAGGCGGGACAGCAGCGGGCGCAGGTCGTCGCCCCGTCGCCAGTTGTCCAAATCGCGGAAGGCACGGTCGAGGGCGGCCTCGAAGAGCAGGTTGCATGTGTCCGCCACTTCGTAGCCGGGAGTCATTCTCAGCAACGGATTGCTTTCCTGCTGTTTCCGTTGGCGGTAGTTGTCTTCCGAGGGCAGGGCGCAGGGCTGTTCCAGGCAGAAGGCCACGGCGGTGGGGCTATAATAGGGCTGTTCGTCCACGGTCATCCGGCAGCTTTGTAGGAGTGAAGGAGCCTGGAGGGTGATGGGGAAAGGGAGAAGGGGTTGGTAGCACTTCACTGCCAGGCGGTAGGCGTGGGCGTGGAATAAGGCGATATCGTCTTCATTCTTTGGAAGCCCTCCGTCGGGCAGGGTGAAGCGTACCCATATTTTGGCGCTTCGTCCGCTGGAGCCACAGAAGGCGGCAAAGGTTTGCGGCAGCAGGGCGGCTTGTTGTTTCACCAGTTCGGCTTCGGCCACCCCGGCCAGATTGTTTACTTCCAGTAGTACCAGCCCGTTGTAGGTCTTTATCCGGTGTTCTCCTGCTTTGGTGCGGGTCATTTCTACGGCGGGATAGAGACGCGGCAGTCTGTCGATATGCTCATATCGGGCGTTGGTCCCTTTCAAATGCGGGATGATGCTACGCAGCTCCGTAATGTATCCGGTCTTGTTCTCTGTTTTCAGCTTTTCCATCAACATGTCCGTTTCTTGTGTGCTGACGGCCTCTTTTCCGCTTTCGCGTTCCTCTCTGATCAATGTGATTTTCATTCTTTATCGTGTATGTAATATTCTTGTAAAGATACGCCGGGAAAGGGGGGGATACAAGCTTTTCAAGGATTATTTTCCGATTGGCTTCTTTTTGGGGGTGGAATGTCTATATGTTTCTTTTATAAAAGGTGTTCGTTTCTTTGCTTATCCCCATAGTTTTGTCTACTTTTACACCAGAGTTTATGAACAGTCCACTAAAGTGGTCTTTCTTGTTCATATTAGTGAACGGAGCAGCTCACTACAGTGAACGGTTCTGCTCACGGGCTGGGCTGTGATATAACCTTTGTACTTCAACAGACTGCGTACGTACTTCGCACGTGTTCCGTGCAGTGCTTTATCGTATAATGTAACCCTTTAACGCAGTTTGAACTATGGCTATTTTGTTTGATTGGTACGAGAATCCGGACTCGTACGACAAATCTCCGGAAGATAAAATCCTTCATCCCCGTCTCCGCCTAAATGGGAGCAGGTCTACCGATGAATTGCGGCGGGACATCCAGGCACGTTGCTCATTGACAGAAACCGATGTGACGGCTGTGCTCGATGCTGTGTCGCACGTCATGGGCAGGGAACTTGCCGAAGGAAGGCAGGTGCATCTCGACGGCATCGGCTACTTTCGCGTGTCGCTCACCACGACCGAACGGGTAGTGGCTGCTACCAAGCGTAAGTTGACGAAGGTGAAGATGGCGGGTGTGAAATTTCGTGCCGACCAGAAACTGAAAAATGAAATTGGTACCATCAAGGCAAAGGCTTTGAAGGCAAACGAGCATTCGGCTAAACTGACGGATAAAGAGATAGACCGTCGGCTGACCAACTATTTCGCCACTCGCCCTTTTATGACACGGAATGACTTTCAAAGCGTTTGCGGCATGATGCGTACTACTGCCATGCGGCATATCCGTCGGCTGCGCACCGAAGGAAAGTTGAAGAATGAGGGAACAATGCTGCAACCGATTTATGTACCCGTTTCAGGATATTACGGTAAGAATGAGTGACTTATAACTTTGAACGAAGAAATCTTGTGGTGAGGGCAAATTTTGCCCTCACTTTTTAAATTTGCTCTCACCCACCTCTTGAATGCCGATGAATAGGGCGATGCGTGCGAAAGGTGAGGGTGGTGAGGGTGGATGTGTGAAATTTAGTTTAGTTTGATGGGCGGCTGAATATGGGTATTCCCATACGGTGTATATGTTCCAAAAGGTCGGCATTCTTTAATTTGCCATAGATGGAAAGGTCTACGCTGTAAGGCAAAAGCAGGTCGTCTATTTCATCGGAAAGGCTGCTTAAAGTATTATACGTAAGTCTGTCTCCCATCAGCGTGATGTCTATGTCGGAAAAAGGCTTGAAATTTCCTTTGGCTCGTGAGCCGTACAAAACAGCCTGCTCTATTTCTTCATGTTTCCGGAAGAGATTGCATAGCTTTTCCAGTTCATTGTCGGTCAATCCGTACATAGCTCAATCGAATAAGGATGGTGTATTCAAGGATTGCATTTTCTCTTCAAATCTGCAGAATAGGGGGAAATAGAAGTTTGTGATGTTTTCATAGATTTCAGAGACTACATCGTTGTCATAATTGTGCGATGTCAGATTTCGGGCTTCTATAGTCTCCATCCATTGCTTGTCATCAATCAATCCCATTTCAAGGGCTTTGCGTATGGCATCACGGGAGCCGCGGATGTCGGTATACCCCTGATACTCGGCATAGTCCTTCATCACTTTCCAAGCCAGTTCGTGGGTATATTCAAAACGCTGTATCATGCCTTCCTGCAATAATTCGTCCACTCCATCGTTGAACGCTAATTGTTCGGACATGATTGCCATGGCTTGGCTTAATTTGGCTAAAGCCTTGCGGTAGTTGGAAAAACGCTGTATCCATCGTATGTCTTGCTGTACCATGATAGCTGTTTGTTTTTTAGGTAAGCAAATATAAGCTTCTTTTGTGTAACGAGCAAATGGACGGGTGCTTTTTCGCTTGTGAGGGCGATATGTTATAGTATTATCATTAATGAACGATTGGGAACATTTCACTGACTTCATACCACTCCCCACAAGGTGATTGATATGCAACTTTAATCTCTACTTCATTATCCCATACTTCAAAAGAGTTGTAAGAAATACATGTCCATGATTGCCCTTGTATGCAAATTTCAGAGACGTTTGTCGATGACCAAGTAAAATTAGTGGCCCAATTTGGATATCCCATTAAACTTACAGTGATATTTGCATTGACAGCATCGATTTGGTCTGGAACTAAATTCCCTTTTTCAAAAGAAGCATTTGGATTGAAAAGTCTGAGATAGCTTTCTTTTTCTATTGTGAATCCAGAGGGTAAGACTATAGTTGCGTATAATCTGGGCATTGTAATGGTAGAACTAATGTTTTTACAAGTATAAATATCTCCTATGTAGTTTTGTGGGCTTGTTCCTCCAGTAGTACGCCATTGTACACTTGAACCGGAGGGTTGGTCTTTTATACTGAAACTTTTACTACTGTTGTAGCAGATGCATTTTGAGAGATTTCAGCGAATAGATTTTTATCGTAAGTCCACTTTATGTCCGTATCTTTGTTTATGGGATAATTGCACCAAAGTGTTATCGTATCTCCCAATTC
>ERZ779840.3518-NODE-3518-length-12274-cov-9.061953_pt1 | contig 12274 bp, 10 predicted proteins | sample MGYA00511561_ERZ779840 | MGnify/ENA primary metagenome ERZ779840 (study PRJEB29588, sample SAMEA2162036) | human gut metagenome | biome: human gut; feature: human-associated habitat; material: faeces | place: Denmark | collected 2008/2010 ...
CCCGTCAGCCCCCTCGTGGGCGCGGTGGGCGACGCCTTCGGGCAGGCCGGTGCTGGCCTTGCCGTGCTGGGCGTCCTCGTGGCGCTGACCGGCACGGCGGCGCTTGGCCGAAAGACGCGCGCCTCCTGAGCAAAAAACGCACTGCCGGGTTTCTTGACAGCTGCCCGGCAATGCGCTATAATAACGATAGAAAAGGCACTGTGACAAGCGGTTTGGCCTCTTCAATGGTTTAGATTTCTTTTTCCGAAACCGTCACCTTGGCAGAGGTGGCGGTTTTACTTTTTGATTCGCAGTGTGAACGTGAGTCCAAACAAGTGAAACGTCAAAGTAATCGGCATCTTCTCACCCCCTTTCGGAAGTGAGAGACCAAACCGCCTGCCGTATGTACAGTGCCTTACCGCCTTGCGGCGGCAGTATCAGTGTATCATAAACACTGACAGAAAACAAGAAAATCCCCCACGAAAGTGGGGGATTTCCTGTTTCTACTCGTTTTTACTTACTCAGCAGCTCCTCCACCATCGCATCCATCTGCGCCTCAGCGGCGGCGTTGGAAGCAGAGCGGAGGGTGACGACGGTGTCGCAGACGGTGATGTTCTTCATGCCGTCCAGCTCGGCGCGCATGAGCTTTGCGGCCATGGGCGCCCAGGTGCCGTTCTCCATCAGGGCGATGGTGCGGCTCTGGAAGGCCTTGGTCTTGAGGTGGGCCAGCAGGTTCTCCATCGGCGGGAAGAGGAAGCCGTCATAGGTGGCGCAGGCCAGAACGGTCTTGCCGCAGCGGAAGGCTTCGGTGACGGCGTAGGAGACGTCGGTGCGGGTCAGATCCATCTCCACCACCCTGGCACCCTTGGCGCGGAGCTTTTCGGCCAGAATGTGGGCGGCGGCGCGGGTGTGGCCGTGGATGGAGGCACTGGCGACCAGCACCTTCTCCGGCTCTTCGGCCTTGTAGCTGGACCACAGATCGTAGTAGTTCAGGTACTTGCCAAGGTCGCCGGTGAGGACGGGGCCGTGGAGCGGGCAGATGGTCTTGATGTCCAGCGCAGCGGCCTTTTTCAGCAGAGCCTGCACCTGTGGGCCGTACTTGCCCACGATGTTCAGGTAGTAGCGGCGGGCCTCGCTGGCCCAGTCGGCCTTCTCGTCGAACTTTGCCACAGCGCCGAAGCGGCCAAAGCCGTCGGCAGAGAAGAGGACTTTTTCGGTGGACTCATAGCTCACCATGACCTCGGGCCAGTGGACCATGGGTGCGAACACGAAAGTCAGGGTGTGAGCGCCCAGCGAAAGGCTCTCGCCATCCTTCACGACGACGCGGCGCTCCTTGGCGATGGCCTCTGCGCCGAAGAACTGCTCCATATACTGGAAGGTCTTGGCGTTGCCTACCACCTGCATCTCGGGGTAGAGGGCGGCGAGGCGGGCCACATTCGCGCCGTGGTCAGGCTCCATGTGGTGGACGACGAGGTAGGCGGGCTTCTCCCCTGCCAGTGCCTCGGTGACGTTTGCCAGCCACTCGTCGGTAGCGCGGTCGTCCACGGTGTCGAGGATGGCGATCTTCTCGTCCCGGATGACGTAAGAGTTGTAGCTGACGCCGGTGGGGACCGGGTACTGGCTCTCAAACAAATCGATGGTGGTATCGTCCACGCCCACGCCCAGAATGGCGCTGCTGATGTTCTTTACGCTCATAAGCACATTTCCTCTCTGTTATTGGTGTGTATGGTCTGCCATGGCTGGCAATTATTTTAGCAATCGTTCTCAGTATAGCACAGTCTGCCGCCTTCGTCAACTATTTATCAGGCCGGATGGCCAAATGACGTTCTACTGCGGTAGGTTCTATGATAAAGTTCCAAATATATATCTTAGATACGTTATAAATCAAACTTTATCAGCTTGATAAAGTTCCCTCTGTTGATAAAGTTCGAACTTTATCAGCTTACCCGAAGTTCATCACATGGATAAAGTTCGTTTTGTAGCGCTGATACGTCATTATTCAGGAACTTTATCAGATATTTCGCTGGTCTCAGAGAGTGCTTTCGGCAGCTCGTTCATGTCGTCTATCTCGAGCAGGGCGCTGGCGCTGGCCTCGTCGAGGCTCTGGACGCTGCGCAGCTTCCGGCTGATGGCCCGGCTGCGGACGCCGATGAGCTGGTCCAGCTCTTCGTCAGTCTGGCGCAGACGCTGCTGCATCTTGGCGAGGCCCTGCCCGAACTTGTCGAACTCCGTCTTCACCGCGCCCAGCAGCTGCCAGACCTCGCCGGAGCGCTTCTGGATGGCGAGGGTCTTGAAGCCCATCTGCAGGCTGTTCAGCAGGGCTGCCATGGTGCTGGGGCCTGCCACGTTGACCTGATAGTCCCGCTGCAAGACCTCCAGCAGCCCCGCGTTCACCACCTCGGCATACAGGCCCTCAAAGGGCAGGAACAGGATGCCGAACGCCGTGGTATAGGGCGGCTCGACGTACTTTTCCCGGATGTCTCTGGCCTCGCTGCGGAGCACCAGCTCGAGGGCGTGGCGGGCATCCTCCACGGCCTGCGCGTCGCCGGAAGCGTAGGCGTCCTGTAAGTGGGCGTAGGTGTCGCCGGGGAACTTGGAGTCGATGGGGAGCCAGACGCTGCCGCCGTCGGCGCCCGGCATCCGGATGGCGTATTCCACCCGCTGGGTGCTGCCCGGGATGGTGGCGACGTTGGTGTCATACTGCTCCGGGGCGAGGATCTCTTCCAAGATCGCGCCCAGCTGGATCTCGCCGAGGATGCCGCGGGTCTTGACGCCCGAGAGCACCTGCTTCAGGCCGCCCACGTCGGCGGCGAGGGACTGCATCTCGCCAAGGCCCTTGTACACCTGCTCGAGCTGCTGGTTGACGGCTTTAAAGCTTTCCGTCACCCGCTTCTGCAAAGCGTCCTGAAGCTGCTCGTCCACCGTGTGACGTATCTCGTCCAGCTTGCGGGTGTTCTCAGCCTGCAATGCCGTCATGCTCTCGACCATGGCGCGGCGCAGCTGCTCCATCTGCTGGTTGTTGGCCTGCTCGAGGCTCTGCAGACGCCGCTCCAGGATGCGCTGCTGGCTGTCCTGCCCCTGACCGAGGGTGGTGCTCATGCTCTGCACAGCCGTCTGCAGCGTCTCGCTGACGCTGCGGATGGCGGCGTAGTTCTGCTGGGCGATGGCGTCCTGACGGGCGTTGAACTCTCTAGCCTGAGCGGCCAGCTGCTCTTCGAGCCAGTCTTTCAGCTCTTCGCAGTCGGCTTCGTCCAGCCCGCCGGTGGGGCGTCCGCTGCGGAAGAGCAGCAGCGCCATCATCAGGCAGATGGCCACCAGCAGGACGGTATACAGCATTGCGAGAAATTCCATTTATTTTACTTCCTCAAACTTCAAAACTTCTTTGGTGGTCACGGTATCGTCACCGTACAGGCCCACGCCGTCGGCCTCCATCTCGCCGCTCTGGTTGTCGTAGGGGTCGCTGCGGAAGCCCAGCATCGGCGGGTCGAAGGGCGCTTCAAAGGCGCTGTTTGCCACCATGCGGCCCGTATCCAGACTGCCGAAATAGTGGCGGCGGAGCACTTCATCGCCCCGGCGGGCCATGGAGGCACCGTAGGAGCAGTCGGCATACATCCAGCCCTTGGGGGCGACGTAGAACCGCGCCCAGTCGTGACAGCCCGCGTCCCCCGGGGCCACTGCAAAGCCGCTCTCCCACCGGGCCGGGATGCCCGCGATGCGGCAGAGGGTGATGAAGGTCAGCGCCATGATGCCGCAGTCTCCCCGGCGGCTGCGGGCGCAGTTCTCGGCGATGGACTCATGGACGAAATAGGATGGCTGGAAGTGATACCGGACATTCAGGGTGACATAATCGTAGATGCGCTTAGCCTTCTCCGCCGGGCTGGTGATGCCCTCGGTGAGCTGAGCCGCCAGCGCCCGCAGGTAGGGCGTAAAGACGATGTGGGGCGCTTCCTCGCCGGTGTAGAGATCGGGCTGCTCCGCGTCGGGCGTGAAGGAAAGCGGGTCGGCATAGACTGCCGTCTCCCGGTAGCTGTACTCGGCCCCAAAGGTGCGGTTCTCGGTCAAGTCGGCCTCCCAGCAGACGGTGCGCTGGGGCGCGTCCTCGGCGGCGATATGACCGGGCGTCTCGGTGAAGCGGTCCAGCGTGATATGGCTCTGGGACGGGCAGGCGGCAGGCAGGGCCAGCCATGCCCGGACGTGGACGGCGTCTCTGCCCTCGGCTTTCGCCTTTTCCAGCGCGGCGGCGAAGGCTTCGTCGGACATCCGGATGCTGGTGCGGAGGGTGATGTCGGCGCTGGCGCTCCCCTCCCGCTCCATCTTCTCGTGGAGGCGGTGGCGCTCTTCGTTCTTGTTGTTGGGGGCGTCCGGCGTCAGCTTCCGGGCGGCGAGGTCGGCGTGGGTAGCCAGCAGCGTCTCGGCGAACCGGGCCTGATACCGCTTCTCCCCTTCCACGAACCTCCAGTCCATCCGGCCCTCCCAGTCGAGCTTCTTAAATTCCTCTGCGGTGAAGTCCTTGACCCGCTCCTGCATCCGGGCGATGGCCTCGGCTTCCGTCCAGCAGTATTCCCCGGGCAGCCGGCGCATGATCTCCTTCTGGACGGTCAGGGCCTCCCGCAGGGCGTCCACACCGTGGGGCGTGGGGTTCTCGGGCGGGACATACCCCTCCGGCGGGGCGATGCCGTTGGACGCCGGGCCGTTCTGGGTCTTTGTCCAGTCCTCGGCCAGCAGCCGGTCGATGCGGGCGATGGCCTCCTGATAATATCCGGCCGCTTTCAGCCGGGCGATGTCGTCGGGCAGACCCACATTCAGGCTGCGGATCGATCCATTCCAGTCGTACATAATCTTTTCCTCCTGTTATTCCGAAACGCTCTGCCAGAACTCGGCAGCACGTTCCACCCAGTCCTCGGCGTCCGTCCCCACGCCGATGCCGATGCCGTGTTTGGCGTTGTCGTAAACTTCCACCCGGTTGGGGACGCCGCTGGCTTCCAGTGCCTTTGCAAGGGTCGGCCCCTGCAGGGGGTAGACGAAGGCCTTCAGCATGAGGTCATTCCTGCCGTACCACAGGAAGGTGGGCGGATAGTCCGGCGTCACCAGCTTCGAGACGGTGTAGGAATAGTAGCGTCTTTCCAGCCGGTCGGTATCCATCAGGAGATGGTAGGCAGGCTTTGCCCCAAAGAAGTTGTTGATGGGGTAGGCCAGCAGCAATACGCCGGGCTTCGGCACACCGTAGCGGCCCCAGCCCTTTTCCTCATTGCCGAAGACGCCTGCGATCTGTCCGCCGGAGGAGTAGCCCAGCAGGGCGTAGTCTTCCGTAGAGACGCCGAAGGTGTCGGCATTGTCCATCACGAAGCGGATGGCCCGGGCCAGGTCTTCCAGCGGAGCATCGTCCCCGGCCTCCCATCCGATGCGGTAGCGCAGCGAGAAGACGGCATAGCCCTGCTCGTGCAGCTCCCACGCCGTGGACACGCCGCCCCGCAGCTCACCGCTGTAGTAGAGCGAGTTGCCCGACAGCACGATGGCAAACTTGGCCCCCGGCTGCTGGGCCGGGCAGTAATACAGCTCCACATGAGCGCGGGCAGGCACGGCGGCGATCTCCTCTTCCGAATAGAGCGGATAGGTCACCCGGGTGCCGTCGTGGTAGACCTGAGCCAGATAGTTGAGGCCCGCTGCGCAGGCTTCGGCGGAGGTCTTACCGACCACCTTGGTCAGCGTCTCGTCGTCACGGCTGGTGGAGAACATTTCGCAGTCCCGCTCCCACACATAGGTGTATGTATAGAGGCCGCTGGCCTTGATGTCGGGGTCGTCGCGTATCTCCTTCATGGTGGTCTGGGGGGTGATGCTGGCTGCTGAAGCCGGGACGGCGAGGACACCAAGCATCAGCGCAGAGGCAGCGATTCGTTTCCAATCCATCTTCATTTCTCCTTTTTCAGAGCAGCCTTCATTGCATTTTTCGGCAAAGAGGTCTATAATAGTCCCTGCCCTGAACGGGTATTTACTCTATTGTATCACAATGGTGATGATTGTCAAAAAATTTCTGCCCGGGAGGGAGCCTTGTCATGCTGACCAATTACCACACCCACACCACCCGCTGCGGCCACGCCGAAGGCACCGAGGAGGAATACATCCTCACGGCCCTGCGCTGCGGCTTCAAGGTGCTGGGGTTTTCTGACCACACCCCCTGGGCCTACGCGACGCCGGGCTTCGTCAGCCGCATCCGGATGCTGCCCTCCCAGCTGGATGATTACGTCCTGACTCTGCGCGGGCTGCGGGAGAAATATGCCGACAAACTCCACATCCGCATCGGCCTCGAGGCGGAGTATTTCCCGGCCTATCTGGGCTGGCTCAAGGAAGAGATGGAGCGGCTGGACATCGAATATCTCATCCTCGGCTGTCACTACGACACCACCGACGAACAGGACGCCAGAGCCAGCCGCTTCGGCGGCAGCACCTCCACGGCCCACGGCAGGCGGTATGCCGAACAGGTGGTGGAAGCGCTGGAAACGGGGCTTTACCGGTATCTGGCCCACCCCGACCTCTTTTTGAACCGGGTGACGGAGTTCGACGCCGACGCCGAGAAAGCCTGCCGGGACATCTGTGCCGCAGCGGCGCGGCTGGACATCCCCCTCGAGTACAACATGGCCGGACTGACCCTGCAGGACCGTCCCGACGGCTCTCTGGGCTACACCCGGGACGAGTTCTGGCGCATCGCGGCGGAGTACCCCGTCAAGGCCATCGTGGGCTGCGACGCCCACGCCCCCCCGGAGCTGGACGTCGTCCCCTCCATCGAGGAAAAGAAAGCCTTCCTGCACAGCTTGGGCATCCCGGTGCTGGACACCCTGCCGGGGCTGGAATAAGCGGCCATTGCGCGGACGGGCTGCATCTGCTATACTGAGACAAGAGGAATGATGCAGGGCGCATTGGGGCGCTCTGCCGGGGAAGAATATCATGAGCAATATCACCATCCGGCCCATGGAGCCGGAAGACTGGGACGCTGTGTCCGAGATCTATTCAGAGGGCATCGCCACAGAGCACGCCACCTTCCAGACCACCTGCCCGCCCTACACGGCGTGGGACGCCTTTCACATCAAAGAATGCCGCCTCGTCATTCTGGACGGCGGCGAGCTGGCCGGTTGGGCCGCACTGCGGCGGGTAGACCCCCGCTGGTGCTACCGGGGCGTAGCCGAGGTGAGCATCTACGTCGGCGAGAAGTTCCGGGGCCGGGGCCTCGGCTCCCGCCTGTTGACGGCCCTCTGCGAAGAGTCGGAGAAAGAGGGTTACTGGACCTTACACTCCACCGTTTTGCAGGACAACACCGCCAGCCTCGGCCTCCACACGAAGTGCGGCTTCCGGGTGGTGGGGCGGCGGGAGCGCATCGCCCGGGACTGTCATGGCCGCTGGCTGGACACCTACCTGATGGAGCGCCGCGCCAAAGCCGACGAGCCTGCGGGGTATAAGAAATTATAAAAAATGAGCTGCTGTACGTAACGTACAGCAGCTCATTTTCGTATCAGACAAGGCCCTTACCACTCATTGTCCGCCGCGTCCGTATCGGCCACCCGGGTGCGCTGGAACATGCTTTCCAGCACGGCGCAGTATTTGTCGGCCAGGCAGACGATGACCGCCTCCCGGCAGGTGGGGACATGGCGGAAGGTCAGGGGCCACATATGGCTCGAGATGATGTTCTGCTCTTTTCTGGTGATGGCAAAGCACCGCTCGGCATTGACGCAGGCAGAGCCGGGATGGGCAAAGCCGTGCATCTCGAACAGGCGGCGCAGACCCCGGAAAGAGCTGCGCTTGTGCCAGTCGTAGAGATAGAAGTCATGGAGGAAGGCCCCCACAGCCAGCGACGTCTCATCCGCGCCCAGATGGAAGCGGCGGTTGAGCCAGAAGCTCACCAGCACCACATTCTTGCAGTGCTGGTAGGTGGTCACATCGCCGTGCTGGATAAATTCCCGCATCCGCTGCACTTCGGGGTGCTGGTCATATTGGGCCAGAATGGTGGTGAGGCACTGACGCTCCGTATCAGAAAGCTGCATTGAAAAGTTCCCTTTCATAAAGAGGTTAAACCGATCAAGACCTCAGCTGCACCGGGTTGGAATTGCCGAAATTCTCGGCCTCGGTGGGGTTCGTGCGCTTGAGGCTCAGGTCCACGAGGTACTGCTTGCCGTCGCCCAGCTCCTCGAGCTGTGCCAGTTTTGCCTTGGCGGATGCTTCGTCCGGGTACCACTGGATGAGGAAGAAATTCTCCGCCTCCACGCCGTAATACAGCCACTGGCCGTCGGCCCGGAGCAGGTCGTCCAGATGGTCTACCTCGTCGCCGTCGGTCAGGCCGAGGCCCTCTTCTGCGTAGACGTTTTCCGGCTCCACCTGCAGCACTTCGATGACCTGAATGGCGCTCTGCAGATATTCGTCCTGAGCGATGCTCTTGTCGGAGAGCTCCCAGCCCGTCAGGAATGCCTGCATCAGCAGGTCTTTGACCGAGATCTTCTTTTCCATGTATGTTTCCTTCTTCCTCGTTTGTTTCCGCTGACCAGTATACGCTCAAATCTTGGACAGGTCAACCATAAATTTATGAATTTTTTGTAGGAATGTCCAAATTCAACTCAATTTGAACCCAAACGTCTCCCCCAGCCACTCGAGGCAGAGAGCCACCCAATGGGCGCGGTGAGGGTCGGCGGCATCCACTTCGGCGGTACTGATGCTGGTGCCGTGAGCGCCCTTCTCGAACAGATGTGCCTCGCACGGCACGCCCGCCCTCCGCAGGGCGGCCAGCAGGAGAAGCGTGTTCTCCACCGGAACGGTCTTATCCTCCATGGTATGCCAGACAAAGACCGGCGGTGTGTCGGAGGTCACCTTATCCTCCAGGGTGAACACCTGCTGTGCGGCAGTATCCTCGCTGCCCGCCAGCCGGACGAAGCTGCCCCGGTGGGCAAACTCCCCTGCCGTGATGACCGGGTAGCCCAGGATCACTGCATTGGGCCTCTGCTGAGCCGTCTCGCCCGGAATGTCCAGCACTGCGGCGGACAGAGCCAGATGTCCGCCCGCCGAGAAGCCGCAGACGGCGATCTTATCCGGCAGGATGTGCCACTCTCCCGCATTCTGCCGCAGCAGAGCCAATGCTTCGTTCAGCTGTCGGAGAGGCTGGTAGTTCTGCGCCCCCTCCCCCACGCTGTAGGTCAGCACGGCGGTGTGATAACCCGCCGCCGCAAACTGCAGGGTCACCGGGTCGCCCTCCCGGGGGCTGACATGGCCGTAGCCGCCGCCCGGCACCACCAGCACCAAAGGCCGCTCCTTCACGGCGGGCATGGCGTCCAGCGACGCCCGCAGGTAAACCGTCAGCACACCGCCGCCTGCAAGTTCCAGCTCTATCTGCTGCATCCTTCATCCTCCTTATAAACAGGTCTGTCATTCCGGCCCATTATACGGCTTTGGCGCGGGAAAGTAAAGGCGGCTTTTGCCCCGAGCGGAAAGTTTTTTGAACTTTTTATGAAACCCCTTGATTTTTGTCTCTCAGCGGTGTATATTAGCACTCGAAAGTTTTGAGTGCTAAGTTTTCACGAGTGGTTTTCCGCTCCGTGTGCCGGCACTCTCCACAGGCAGATCCTGATGCGACACGCGCCCGGGCAGTTCCTGCCGCCGGGACGCTAAAATCTGATAAAAAGAGGTTTTGTATTATGGCGAAAAAAGAATTTCAGGCCGAGAGCAAAAAGCTGATGGACATGATGATCAACTCCATCTACACCAACAAGGAAATTTTCCTGCGTGAGCTGATCTCCAACGCTTCGGACGCCATCGACAAGCTGTATTATAAGAGCCTGACCGACACTTCTGTCGGCATGAACAAAGGCGATTTCCGCATCCTGCTCACCCGCGACAAGGACAGCCGCACCCTGACCATCTCCGATAACGGCATCGGCATGACCCGGGAAGAGCTGGAGCAGAACCTCGGCACCATCGCCCACTCCGGCTCCCTCGACTTCAAGAAGGACAACAAGGATGAGAACATCGACATCATCGGTCAGTTCGGCGTCGGCTTCTACTCCGCCTTCATGGTGGCCGACAAAGTGACCGTCATCTCCAAGGCCTACGGCTCCGACGAGGCCTGGCAGTGGGAGTCCAGCGGTGCTGACGGCTATGAGCTTGAGCCTGCTGAGAAGGAGACTGCCGGTACCGACATCATCCTCCACATCAAGCCCGACACGGAGACCGACAACTACGACAACTTCCTCGACGAGTACGGCATCGTGGCCATCGTCAAGAAGTACAGCGACTATGTGCGCTACCCCATCCAGATGGAGCGGGAGAAGAGCCGTCAGAAGCCCGAACCCGACCCCAAGCCCGACGACTACAAGCCCGAGTGGGAGACCTACACCGAGCTGGAAACTCTGAACAGCATGGTGCCTATCTGGAAGAAGCAGAAGAGCGAAGTCACCGACGAGGAGTATGCAAACTTCTACAAGGATAAGTTCAGCGACTACGCCGACCCCGCCCGCGTCATCGTGAGCCGCACTGAGGGCACTGCAAACTATAACGCCCTGCTCTTCGTCCCCAGCCACCGCCCCTATGACTTCTACACCAAGGACTACGAAAAGGGTCTGGCTCTGTACGCATCCGGCGTCCTCATCATGGAGAAGTGCGCCGACCTGCTGCCCGACTACTTCAGCTTTGTCAAAGGCATCGTGGACAGTCAGGACCTGAGCCTGAACATCAGCCGTGAGATGCTGCAGAAGGACAATCAGCTCAAGCTCATCCACAACGCTCTGGAAAAGAAGATCAAGAACGAGCTCCACGCCATGCTGGCCAACGACCGCGAGAAGTACGAGAGCTTCTGGAAGGAGTTTGGCCGTCAGCTGAAGTTCGGCGCATACTCCGACTACGGGATGCACGCCGAGCTGCTGCGCGACCTGCTGCTGTTCTGGTCTGCCAAGGAGCAGAAGATGGTCACTCTGCAGGAGTACGTGGACAAGATGCCCGCCGAGCAGAAGTACATCTACTTCGCCGCCGGCGACTCCACCGATCGTCTGGCAAAGCTGCCTGCCGCTGAGCTGGTCATGGACAAGGGCTACGATGTCCTGCTCCTGACCGAGGATGTGGATGAGTTCTGCCTGCAGATCATGCGCACCTATCCCCGCAAGGATGCCGAGGGCAAGGACGGCACCGTCGAGTTCAAGAACGTCAACAGCGGCGATCTGGGCCTTGAGACCGAGGACGAGAAGAAGGCCGCTGAGGAAGCCACCACCGCCAACAAGGCTCTGTTCGACGCCATGAAGGACGCTCTGGACGGCAAGGTCAAGGAGGTCAAAGTCTCCACCCGCCTGAAGGACCACCCCGTCTGCCTGTCCGCCGACGGCCCGCTGTCCATCGAGATGGAGAAAGTCCTCTCCAAGCAGCCCGGCAGTGAGGGCGTCAAGAGCGACAAGGTGCTGGAGCTGAACGTCAACCACCCCGTCTTCGCTGTGCTGAAAGCCGCACAGGAGGCTGGCGATACCGAGAAGCTCAAGAAGTACAGCGCTCTGCTCTACGCACAGGCACAGCTCATCGAGGGCCTGCCCGTGGATGACCCCGCCGCTTACGCCGAGGCCGTCTGCAGCCTGATGCAGTGATCTTTCCCTGTGTTCCCGGGCCGGAGGGCGCTGCTCCCTCGCCTTCCGCCTGACATCATAATTTTCTTCCCTTAACAAGAAGGCCGCGCTCCGCTGGAAAAGTGGATCGCGGCCTTTTCTTTTGCACTGCCCGCCGCAGTAAGGTTTCTCCATGTCGCGGTCCTCTCCCCCGCCGGGACGCGGCAGCGGGAAGTTTTGGCGCAGTTATACAATGCTTTTCCGGTTTTGAAAAAACTTTTGTCTCAGCTGCACCTGATTCAAGTTTTCTGCTTTGCATCCCTGCCGGAGCTGTCCGGCGGGGATTTTTTGCAACTTTTCATTGAGATGCAACAATAACACATGGTTTTTTCCGGACAAATCCTTTACTATAGGATTAGAAGCGGGCTGTATCGCCCACACGAAATAAAAAAGTATCTGTCTGTCAGGAGGAAGATTCCATGATGAAGTCCATTCCCGTATGGAAGCAGGAGCTGTCCGACGGCGTCCACGCCGCACGCCTCGCCTCCCTGTATTGCTGTGCTCCCGCCGAGACGGCCTCTGAAGCCGCCCGTTACGCCGCCGTGCTGGACGGGCTGGAAAAGACCTTTGGCTCCCACGCTGAGGCCGGCCTTTACAGCGCACCGGGCCGCACCGAGATCGGCGGCAACCACACCGACCATCAGCATGGCCGGGTGCTGGCCGGCAGCGTGAACATC
>ERZ779840.3529-NODE-3529-length-12230-cov-4.851170_pt1 | contig 12230 bp, 10 predicted proteins | sample MGYA00511561_ERZ779840 | MGnify/ENA primary metagenome ERZ779840 (study PRJEB29588, sample SAMEA2162036) | human gut metagenome | biome: human gut; feature: human-associated habitat; material: faeces | place: Denmark | collected 2008/2010 ...
CTTAACCAGATAGCTGTATTTGACAAAGGATTCCGCCGCTCCAGTGATATCCGCCTCCTGGAACACGTCGCTGCCGATCAGCTCGCTGTTGACCTGTCCGGTAATGCACACAAGCGGAATGCTGTCTGCAAAAGCTGTTGCGATACCAGTAATCAGGTTTGTCGCACCGGGACCGCTCGTTACCGCGCATACGCCCACCTTGCCGGTAGCCCGGGCATAGCCGTCTGCCGCATGCGCCGCACCCTGTTCATGTGCCGTCAGCACATGGGTGATGCGGTCCGAATTTTTGTACAGTTCATCGTAAAGGTTCAGCACTGCGCCGCCGGGATAACCAAAAAGGGTGTCCACGCCCTGCTCGCAGAGGACCTCCACAAAAATCTGAGAACCATTCAACTGCATGGTGAGTTTCTCCTGTTTTCCTAACCTTTTTCCACTTTTTACACGTTCCCGGGGAGCTTCTTTTTTAAAAGAAAAGGCCTTTGTCCCCTGTTATCAAGAGACAAAGACCTTGTGATCATCAAGCTCTCTGCGGTACCACTCTCGTTGGCGTGCTGTGCACACCCTCTCACGGGCTTCCAACAAAGCCCTGCACGGTAACGGCTGCAACCGGCGCTGCTTACAAGGGTTTTGCACCCGTTGGGCAGGCTGCTCCGGGATGATTTTCCGCACGAAGCACTGACTGCCTTGCACCAGACGGCAGCTCTCTGAACAGTGGGGATCGTGTGGTACTTTTTCCCATCTGCGCATTTGTTGATGTAAATTATACTATAAACCGGGCTTTTGTCAATCGACAATTTGTAACCTGAATCAGCCCAAAGATGAAGCATTTTTAACACCCCCTTGCATCCACACCCGAACCGCTGTATACTTTTGATATCCGCGTACCTGCGTTTTGTAGGGTATGTGCTAATGGAGAGGAAAAGGGATCGACCGATGAAACTGAGAGAATGGAATGCCCATCTGCATGGGCTTGTTGTGTTCCGCACCCTGTTGAACGACCCTGTTGTGGCAAGGCTTTTAGACCTGACCGACCGCATGGAGGCGGGCTGCTCCTCCTACGGCCCGGTGTGCGATGCCGTAGCCGCCTTTGAGGCTGCTTTGTTTGAGTACACCACCAACTGGGGCAGCTACCTGAGTAATGCTGTGCTGGAGGCCGAGACCATCTGCGTGCGGCAGGCCGCTGCCGGGCAGCTGGACGCGCTGCTGCAAAGCGCCCTGGACAGCGAGCTGCAGTTTTTGCAGCAGCTGTGCGGGCTGACGCTGGACGAGCTGTTCCAGACCGCCTACTCGGAGCAGGCGCAGCGGCCGGAACTGGCTTTCCTGCCCCGGTGGCAGACCTGTGAGCTTGACCTTGCCGCCGCCTACGCCCAGCGCATGAGCGAGGTGGGCAAAAAGGGCTACGGTATGTTTGCAAAGCACCATGTATTCACGGTGGAGAACGGCCAGCTTGTGCCGGTAAAATACCCCGACCCGCAGCGCCTTTCCGAGCTGCCCGGCTACGAGAAGGAGCGGGAAAAGGTGATTGCTAACACAAAGGCGCTGCTGGCCGGGATGCCCGCCAACAATGTGCTGCTGTACGGCGACGCCGGTACCGGCAAATCCAGCGCGGTAAAGGCCATTGCCAACGAGTTTGCGCCTGAGGGACTGCGGCTGGTAGAGGTGAAAAAGAACCAGCTGTACCAGATCCCCGACCTGATGGATAAGCTGGCGGCAAACCCGCTCAAGTTCATCCTGTTCATCGACGACCTGAGCTTTACCTCCAACGACGACAACTTTGCCGCCCTGAAGGCTATTCTGGAAGGCAGCGTAGGCGGACGCGCCCAGAACATTGCAGTGTACGCCACCTCCAACCGCCGCCACCTCATCAAGGAGACCCTCTCGGACCGCACCGGCGACGACATCCATGAAGCCGACACCCGGCAGGAGCTGATGAGCCTTTCCGCCCGGTTCGGCCTGACGGTCACCTTCCAGCGGCCGGAAAAGGCACGGTTCGAGACCATTCTGGAAGAGCTGGCAAAGCAGCACAACATCCAGATGCCCACCGAGCAGCTGCTGCTCAAGGCCGAGGCCTTTGCCCTGCGTGCCGGTGGCCGCAGCCCCCGGGTGGCTAAGCAGTTCATCGAGCAATGCGAGGCCGGTGTGCAGAAGTAAAAACCGGTTTTCCGAACATGATGCCAAAAAACGGGACACCAAAGCATCCGCAGATGCTCCGGTGTCCCGCTTTTCTTGTCTTATTTTTCGCTCAGTCCCGCACGGCGATGCACTCGATCTCCAGCTTTGCACCCTTGGGGATGGCCGCCACCTGCACGCAGCTGCGGGCGGGGAACGGCTCGGCAAAGGCCTTGGCGTACTCTGCGTTCACTGCGGCAAAATCGTTGATATCAGCCAGAAAAATCACCGTCTTGACCACGTTGTTCATGGAAAGCCCCGCCTCGGCCAGTATCGCCTTCAGGTTGGCAAGGCTCTGGGCGGCCTGCTGCTCCACGGTATCGGCCATGGTGCCGGTGGCGGGGTCTACCGGGATCTGCCCGGACACAAACACCATGTTGCCCAGATCCAGTGCCTGACTGTAAGGGCCGATGGCGGCAGGTGCGTTGGCGGTAGATACGACTTTCATAGTATATTTTCTCCTTTATATTACATCAAGTTTAGAACAAATTCGCTTTTTTCTTCGGATAGAGCCAGACGAGGGGGTAATTTCCCGTAAGCTGCTGCTTGCCTGCGCCCTCATCCGTCTGCTCACTACGTTCGCATCCACCTTCCCCGTCCGGGGGAAGGCTTTCACTCTTGCAAACGATGAAGTTTACACCCGCTCGGTGACCAGCTGGAAACCGGCCTTGGTCAGCTCGGTGCGGATCTGCTCGATCTGGGCGGCATCGCGGGTCTCCAGCGTCAGCTTGAGGAAGCAGCTGGAGATGGGCATATTGGGGTCGGAGCCGTCATGCTGCACCGACACCACATTGCTGCCGCAGCGGGATACCACCTCGGCCACCTTTTTCAGCTGGCCGGGCTTGTCCTCCAGCGCGATGGTCAGGTTTGCCTTGCGGCCGCTCATCACAAGACCGCGGGTGATGACGCGGTTCAGGATGTTCACATCAATGTTGCCGCCGGAGATGACGCAGGCCACCTTTTTGCCCTCCACCGGCAGCTTGTGGAACAGTACTGCTGCCACCGGCACAGCGCCTGCACCCTCAGCCACCAGCTTCTGGTTCTCCATCAGGGAGAGAATGGCCGCCGCCGTCTCGTCCTCGGTCACGGTAACGATATCGTCCACATACTGCTCGCACAGCTGGTAGGTCAGCTCGCCCGGGGTCTTGACCTGAATGCCGTCCGCAAAGGTGGAGGCGGCTTTCAGGGTCTGGTACTTGTGCTCGTGCAGGCTACGGTACATACTGGGGGCACCCTCGGCCTGTACGCCGTACACCTTGACCTCCGGGCGCAGAGTCTTGATGGCAAAGGCGATGCCGGAGATCAGTCCGCCGCCGCCCACCGGCACCACCACAGCGTCCACATCCGGCAGCTGGTCGAGGATCTCCAAGCCAATGGTTCCCTGCCCGGCAATGACCTGCTCGTCATCGTAGGGGTGGATAAAGGTCATGTCGTACTCCTTTTGCAGCTGCACGGCCTTGTCGTGGGCTTCGTCGTAGGTGCCGGGCACAAGGCAGACCTCTGCGCCCAGATTTTTGGTGTTTTCCACCTTCATCAGGGGTGCGCCGTCCGGCATACAGACGATGCTGCGGATGCCGCGCCGGGTAGCCGCCAGCGCCACGCCCTGCGCATGGTTGCCCGCAGAGCAGGCAATGACGCCCTTGGCGCTTTCCTCCTCAGAAAGCTGGCTGATTTTATAATAAGCGCCCCGCACCTTAAAGCTGCCGGTGGCCTGCAGGTTCTCGGTCTTAAGGTACAGCTGGCAGTCCTTGGACAGCTTGGGGGCTTCGATGAGGTCGGTCTTGCGCGCTACGTCCTTCAGTACAAAGGCGGCGTGGTAGATCTTATCCAGAGTCAGCATGACAGATACTTCCTTTATTTTTTCGTGATGTCATCCAGTATAAGTTACAAAAATTGTTTTGTCAAATGAATTTCATTCACGATAAACGGTATAAAAAAGAGAAAGGCAAGGGCAGGGCGCACCCTATTTTCGGTTTACTCTACCTGCTTTCTTAGGGTTCGGTTTTCTATTCTATAAGGATGCTTTTAGCGCTTTTCCTGCAAGCATAAATATGGTAGAATAGAAAAAAAGCTATGGATATGGGTGACGGTGAAGATCAATGCTGAAGATTGCAATCGCAGAGGATGAGACCAGCGCGCAGACTGCATTAAAGGAATATCTTGACCGCTGGCAAGCAGAAAACGGCCAGCCGGTGCAGGCGGTGTTTTTTGAAAGCGGCTCTCAGCTGCTGGAAAACATTCCCCAAGGGTTGCAGCTGGCATTGCTGGACATCCAGATGCCAGGGCTTTCCGGCATGGAGACTGCCCACCGCCTGCGGGGAACGCTGCCGGAGTTGGAGATCGTGTTTATCACCAGCCTTACCGGCTATGCGCTGGAAAGCTACGAGGTCGCTGCACTGGATTATCTGGTCAAACCGGTCAGCTATCCGCGGTTTTGCCGCAGCCTTGAGCGTGCCTGCCGCCGGATCTGCCAACAGGCAGAGCACATCCTGACCATTAAAAACAACGATGGGGTATTCCGTCTGCGTGCAAAGGACCTTGTCTATGTGGAGGTGTTCAGCCACCGGCTGGTACTGCATACCACAGCGGGTGTGGTGAGCTACAGCGGCACCCTTGCCGCACTGGAAAAGGATTTAGGAAACGGATTTTTCCGTTGCCACAGCTCCTTTCTGATCAATCTGGAGCAGGTGACCCGGCTGGACGGTGCTGATGTTGTGCTGGGCAGTGAGCGATTGCCGGTAAGCAAATACCGCCGCAAGATGCTGCTTGCCGCGCTGGCAGCCTGTTGGGGGGAGGCACTGTGATGACCATCAGCCTGTGTACTTTTTTGCGGGCAGTCAGCTATGGACTGCTGCTCCCCTTTTACGTCTGCGGCACCGAGCTGCGACGCAGTCTGCAACGTCAGGGCTTGCAGCCGGTGGTGCTGGTGCTGGCACTGACGGTGATATTGCAGTGGGAGCAGACCTTTGCCACCCTCGGTGGACAGTATGTCGGCATCGTCTGCTCCATCGCCCTTTATGCCATTACTGCCTATGCCCTGCTGCGCCGTAGCATCGGGCTGGCCCTACAGCAAGCACTGTGCTTTTTTCTGCTCACCGACTGCACCGACACCATCATGCGGTTTGCTAATATGCGGCTGCTGGGATACGACCCTCTACGCTCCGGCACATTCTGGGCAGCGCTGCTGGCGTATCTGCCACTGACAACCGTGCAGGGAACGCTGCTGTGGCTGCTGCGCAGTTTCTGCCCGGCTGAAAAGCTGCGCATCCTTCGCAGCGCTGCACTTGCATTGTATGTTCTGGCCGCTGTTCCCTATCTGTTTGTCTGTCGGCTCACCTATTGGCTGCCGTTGACCAATGAAGAACTGACCACCGCCGTGCCGGTGCTTCTGACCGGGTGCTGTGTGCTGGCGCTGCTGGTAAACATCAGCTTTCTGAGCTATGCCATCGCTGAGGAGGAAAAGCGCACCATGCTGCAGCTGCGCATCGCCGCAGAGCAGCAACAGCAGCAATACCTGCTGCGCAAAACAGCGGTGGACTCGGTACGATGCAAGTACCACGACCTGAAAAATATTCTGCTCTATCTGGAGCAGAGCAGCGATCAGGCAACCGTGCAGGCGCACATCCGGCAGATCTTGCAGGAGGTGCAGCCCTATGAGCAGATGACCGCCACCGGCAACGAGACCGTGGACATCCTGCTGGGTGAAAAGCTGGCACGATGCCAACAGGCACAGATCGCCTGCACCATTACAGTGGACGGCAAGCTGCTGAATTTTATACAGCCCATCGACCTTTGCGTCATTTTTGGCAACGCCATGGACAACGCCATCGAAGCCTGCTCTGCGCTGCCGGATCCGGACAGCCGCGCCCTGAGTGTGCGATGCCAGAAGCGGGGCGGGTTTGTGGTGCTCAATTTCCGCAACGCCTGCCTGCAGCAGCATCTGCCGGTAGATGCCCTGCCCAAAACCACCAAGGACGACCCGGAGAATCACGGCTTCGGCCTTACCAGTATCCGCTCGGTCACCGAAAAATACGGCGGACAGATGAGTCTGCGGAGCGAGAACGGAGAGTTCGTGCTCACCCTGCTGTTCCCGGAGAAAAAATAAAACCAGAGGTCGCTGCGCATTTGTGCAGCGGCCTCTGGTGCCTTTTATGCCCCGGTCACCGGCTTATACAGCAGTTCCGGCTCCTGAGGGTGCAGGGTGTACACGGCAATATTCTCTGTGGTGCGGGACAGATCTCCGTCTACCCGGGTGGTAGTGCCCGGGCCAAAACTCAGGTAGTTTTCCGTGCTTTGGCGCGCCAGCAGGTCCCGGCATTCCTGCCCGGGTTTTGCCCAGCGTCCGGGCAGATACTCATGGTAGCCCTTCTCGGTCAGGTGGCGGGCAGCATAGTCCAGCATCGCCGGAACCTCGTCCCTGCACACGGTTTCTTCCACGCCCTTCGGCAGGGTCAAGGGGTCCAGCCGCAAGGCAGACACCTTGTACTTGACTGCGAACCGCAGGCTGGTGGCAAAATTTGCCGCCGTCTGCCCCGGAATCCCATACAGCAGCGTTGCCTCATACCCGGGCAAATGGAACAGCTGCGGAAGGATCAGGCTGGTCTCGGAACTAGGCATATTGTTTGCGCTGCCAATGCGTTCCAGCTCCGGGATGCGAGCAGTAGCCAGCCCCAGCACCAGCCGGTTGACCCCGGTGTTCTGGAAGGCGACCATCCACGAGGCATCCACACGGTTGGGCAATGCTTCCACGGTGACCTCGGTATCCGCAGCCAGAGAGAACAGCTCCCTGATCCGGCGCATGATCCGTGCAAAATCGTCCTGCGACAGCGCCGTAGGGCTGCCGCCGCCCCAGTAGACCGTCTGCACCGGGTCGCCGGAAAAATCCGGTGCGGTAGCTTCCAGCTCAGCCAGCAGTGCATTTGCATAGGCCTTACAGGTCTCCGGCGTGGCGGGATAGATTTTTTGGTTGCAGAAGGTGCAGCGCCGGACGCAGAACGGAACGTGCAGATAAAGATGCAGCGGGGCAGACATGGAAAAACTCCTTTCGCACAAAGACAGCCGGACAGGGAAAGCTGCCCCGATGCGTAAACGACACCGGGGCAGCTCTCCTGAAAAAGAAGAAAAAAGAAAAACGCTCAGAAATGCCGCTTTTACAGTGCAGCAACGTACTGACCAACCATCATACCCTGCGTGTTGGCCAGACCCAGACTCTCGCCGGGGATGGAGGTAGAATACTGGAAGCCAAAGCGGCCGCCGCAGTTGTTGCCAGCTGTAAACAGACCCTTGATCGGCTCAAAGTCCTCGCCCAGCACCTGACTGTTATCATCGGTCAACAGGCCGCCGGTGGTCACCAGCATACTGCCCATGGATTTCTCAGCACCGTAGGCAAAGATATGCTTGCCGTTCAGCGGACGCAGCAGCACCGGCTCCTTAGCAAAATCCTCGTCCACGCCCTTTTCGCACAGCTCGTTGTAGCGTGCTACGGTGGCAACAAAATTTTCCAGATCGGTGCCGGTAAAGCCCAGACGCTGACCCAGCTGCTGGGCATCCTCGCCGGCATACACGGTCACAGTGCTCATGCCGGTCACCTCGTAGCCGGCATCGCCGCCGTCAATGGCACCCTGCATGATATCATCCAGCTTCTCGTCCTCGCCGTTGGCATAATCAACAGCCATGTGGCCGGGTGCCTGATAGGTAAGATCGGTGCGGATGGTATCGTTGAATACCGTAAAGATCTTACCCTGCGGTTCCTTTGCACCGGCCATTGCTGCAAGCACGATATCGCCAAAGCCCTCATTGCAGTAGCGCTTACCGTGGCAGTTGACCCACAGTGCAGCGGTGGTGCCAATAGGGTCTCCGGGGCTGTTGCAGGGGTAGACGTAGTTACCGCCCATGCTGGACAGCGGCCGGCTCTCCAGACGGCCGCCAGCCCAGTAGCCCAGCTGAATGCCGGAGCCATCGTCGTCCATGCCGCCAATAGCGGTATCGTCAGAGCAGTAGTCGCTGATCTCAATCAGCAGGTCACGGCACATTTCAGCGTTGCCACCAAAGCCGCCGCCGCAAAGGATCACGCCCTTCTTGGCGGTGAACTTGATATAGCTGCCATCGGCCTCCTTGCCCACCACGCCAACAACGGCATCGCCGTCCTTGATCAGCTGGCAGGCCTTGGTGCCAAAGTGGTAGTCTGCGCCCTTTTCGCGGGCGATCTCCATGCAGCGCTTGACCGGCGAAGCATCACCGTTCAGGGTGGGGGTGCCCACCCAGGTGCTGATGCCGCTCTTCTTCTGGGTGTAGTTGCTGCTCAGCGGCCACTGACGTACACTCCAGCTGTCCTTTTCCTCTGCAGTAAAGCTGTCGGTCATCCAGTCAAAGCACTTGCCGCTGTTCTTGGCATAGGCCATGATCAGGCCGCAGCGGCTGCGATTGTTGGTGCGCAGCTGCCAGTCGGTAACAAACTCCTGTATGTCGATCTGGGGAATGCCCTTGCTGGCCAAAAACTCGCTGTTCAGGTGACCGATCTGTCCGCCGCCGCGGAAGCTCATGGCGTCCTCGGTCTGGCTCTCGATCACGATCACGCTGGCTCCGGCTTCAATAGCGGCACGGGCAGCCGGCGTACCGGCCTGACCGCCGCCCACGATGACAACATCGGCGGTGTACTCCTTTGCAAATTCAGTGATCGCATCGGGAGCGGTGCGCCAGCTCTCACCTTCTGCGGTGCTCTGGCCGGGAGTGGTGCTGACCACCGGTTCGCCCTTTGCCTGTGCCACACAGTTTGCAACAGCATCCTTAACGGCATCCGAGGTAATGGTCGCACCGGAATGACCGTCGATCTCGGCGCTCTGAGCCTTGAGGATCTGCTCCTTCAGCTCATCGCCAATGCCCTTGCCAAAGCCCTCGGTTTCACCGGAAACATCAATGGTCACATCCGTGATGCTCTCAGCGTCAAAGGTCATGGTGACGGTAACGTCTGAGCTGATGCCCTTGGAGGTGGCAGAATAACTGCCGGGAGTGTAAGTACCGCTGGCAGAAGCAGTGCTGGAACTGCCGGAGGAACCGGAGCAGCCCACCAGAGCCCCTGCCATAGCAGCCCCCAGCGCACCAATGGATGCGGTGTGCAGGAACTGTCTTCTGGAAACCTTGTTTGCCATGAAATCTTCTCCTTTTGGTATGTTGTTCCGTTCGTATACGGCGATTGACAAAAGAATAGCAATTTCAGGAAAGAGTTGCAATCATCCTGCGCAACTGGGCGTTTCCATTGCGTAGTTGGACAAAAAGCCCTGCGTAATGGGGAGGTATGCCGGGGCAGATGCGCCGAAGTCACTGATGAATCTGTATGGCGGAATAGCGAGCGTCTGTAGTTTCTATATCCTCTTTGTTTTTCCAGAGGTTTGGACGGTAATTCGGGTCATAAGTAATGACAGCGCTCAGCTTTTTGGCGCAGACGACAGCATCCAGCGTAGCGGTGCGGAAGGGGTCAGGTCGATCAAAACTTCACCAATCGTTACAATATCCATGGCTGCTCCTTTCAGCGGTGCACCAGCAGCGCCTGATACGGCTCCAGCTCCACATCCGCCAGCCAGACGGAAGCACCCTCCGGGGTGTGATACTCGCCACCCAGAACGTCCAGACTTGCCCCTGCCGGGTACTCGGTACAGCTCCATGAACAGCCATTCCAGCTCGTCCTTGTGCTTGGCAAACCGGAATGCAAAATCATCTTGCCTTGTCCTCTTTCTTTACCCTTTTCGTGTAAGATGAAGCTGCACGCTGGGGTAATCACCAAACAGCTGCGGCAGGACAAGTCCCGCATACAGCAGGGTGCTGCCGCTGAACCGCATCCCCTTGTGAATGCCGTCCTCTACGTCGTGGGCATACCGGGAGCCGAAATAGTCGATGCCATCCAGTTCATACACAGCATCTTCTTCCAGCCCACGGAAGCACAGGTGGATGGGCAAGGGATTCGCCTGCGGATGGGTCACCACCAGATTCAGCAGTGCCTCGCTGCCGTCCTCTGCGGCAAACTGCCATGCCGTGAAATATGCGTTTTCTGCCGGGTCGGTCAGCCGGTAATAATCGCCGGTACGGATCAGGTCGTTCAACCGTTTGAACCGCTTGATCTGGTTTTTCACTGCAGTGCACTCGGCGCGCTTCAATTTGCCCAGATCCAGCTCGTAGCCAAAGGTGCCGCTCATCGCCACCACAGCACGGGTGTCGATGGGCGTAGTGCGGCCGGTCTGGTGGTTGGGGCAGGCAGAAACATGAGCACCCATGGTGCAGACCGGATAGCCAAAGGAGGTGCCGTGCTGGATCGTCAACCGTTCAATGGCATCGGTATCATCACTGCACCAGATCTGGGGATAGTAGCACAGCATTCCGGCATCAAAGCGTCCGCCGCCGCCGGCACAACCCTCGAACAGCACCTCCGGGAAGCCCTGCGTCAGCCGCTCTGCCAGCGCATAAACGCCCAGCATATAGCGGTGCATGATCTCGCCCTGCTGCTCGGCAGGGAAAGCACGGCTGTACACATCGCTCATGCTGCGGTTCATATCCCACTTGATATACTCAATGTGATGCTCCCGCAGCAGCTTGCCGATAACCCCTGCCAGATAGTCCACCACCTCCGGGCGGGAAAGATCCAGCACCAGCTGGTTGCGCCCCATGGCAGGCTTGCGTCCGGGCAGGGTCAGCGCCCAGTCCGGGTGGGTGCGGTACAGCTGGGAGTTCTCGTTGACCATTTCCGGTTCGATCCACAGGCCGAATTTCATGCCCAGCGCATTGATCCGTTCGATCAGTGGGTCCAGTCCGCCGGGCAGCTTTTCGCAGTTCACAGTCCAGTCGCCCAGACCTTGATTGTCGTCATTCCGGGTGCCGAACCAGCCATCGTCCAGCACCATCATCTCCACGCCGAGAGCGGCCGCTTTTTCAGCGATCTTTACGATCTTTTCGGTGTTGAAATCAAAATAGGTGGCCTCCCAGTTATTGATCAGCACCGGGCGGCGTTTGTCTTTCCACGGGCCGCGGCAGATGTTGCGCCGCAAAAAGCGGTGGTACTGCTGGGAAAGCGGGGTCAGACCCTCTGCCGCAAAGGAGAGGATCACCTCCGGGGTGTCAAAGGTCTCGCCCGGCTTCAGGTTCCATGCAAAGCGCTCCTCCTGAATGCCGCTCACTACCCGGACAAGCCCGGTCTGAGAGCGCTCCACGTCCATCTGGTAGCTGCCGGAATAGACCATCATCACCCCGTAGCAGGCACCGCTGGTCTCCGTTGCATCCTGCTGGCAGAGGATCAGGAAGGGATTATTGTGGTGGCTGGAGCTGCCCCGCACCGAAGAGATGGTCTGGATATTGGTGCCCACAGCTTCCCGCTCCAGCTGCCGTTCCATAGCGTGTCTGCCATGGAAATGCAGCAGATCCCATCTGCCAAAGGGCAGATCCAGACAGGCAGATGCCGCCTTGTCCAGCCGCAGCGGGGTATCTCCGTGGTTTGTCAGCCGCGCCGCACGGGTGATGACATCCTGCTGTGCAAACACGCCGTACAGCAGCTCCAGCGTCAGACCGGTTGTCTCGTCCTGCATTCGGACGATCAGGGTCTCGGCATCGTTTTCCTCTGCGTGGGCACAGGGCAGACCGGTCAGCTGATATTTGCCCGCCTCCACCGTGTGGCTCACATAGGTAAAGTCCGCGCCAAAGGCGCCACGGCTGTCGGCCACCGTCAGGCAGGACAGACGGAAATCGCCCACATTGCAGCCGGTATACTCCTGCGGGAGCAGATCCGGAGAAACGCCCCGGTGGGTGCGGTAAGCGTAGTAATCCGGCGAGAATCCCCGGTCTGTGCGGGGATACAGCTGCATCAGGTCCCCGGTGCCGATGGTTTTGCCGTAGTACAGATGCAGCAGGTGCCCAAGCGCATCCACCTTCATGTGGTAGCTGGTATGGGCGGTCTCCAATACAAAAATGCGGGTCTCGGAATCAAATCGAATACTCATGGATCCTATACCTCAACGAGATTATTTTTAAGGCAATACCGCATAATTCTAAGTGCCGATACGGCGAGTGAGGTGCGGCAG
>ERZ779840.3540-NODE-3540-length-12208-cov-10.496997_pt1 | contig 12208 bp, 17 predicted proteins | sample MGYA00511561_ERZ779840 | MGnify/ENA primary metagenome ERZ779840 (study PRJEB29588, sample SAMEA2162036) | human gut metagenome | biome: human gut; feature: human-associated habitat; material: faeces | place: Denmark | collected 2008/2010 ...
AAAAATAAAAAAATAACAGGTATTTCCTGCTATTTTATTCTTCTTTTAAAAATTCATCTAAAGGTTTATGGTATAAAATACTTAGTTTTATCAATAATTTTAAGGAGCATGTTTTTGCCTTATCATTATTTGATTCAATTCTTCTTAAATAATCATAAGACATATCCAAAATTTCCGCAACTTTCATTAATGACATACCACTTTCTTTCCTAAATTTTTTTATGTTTTTGTATATGATAGGCATATAATCTTTATTTAACAATGCCATCAAATTTTCATTATTTTCCATCGTCACACCTCTAATAGTATTTATTTTTTCACAAAACCAGAAAAAAATATGTAACTTATTTGTCCCATTCTGGTTTTTGTGCTATAATTATAAATAATAATAAATTATTGACGATTTTTGACAAGTTTTGTCGAATTACTTGAATATTAGAAAAAAAGTAATATTATAGTATATATAGGTTTTATCTTTTTCGATAAATATCTACTCTTGATGCTAATTTATTTGCTTTGGGATTTTCAACAAATAGCAAATAAGGATCTATATTAAGAGCTTTTGCGATATTTTCTATTGTCGGAATAGATGGACTATATTTTCCTTGTTCTATATCAGATATATAATGTGTACTTAATCCTGATTTTTCTCCTAGTAATTCTTGAGAATAATCCTGCATAAATCTATAAAATTTAACATTTTTGCGAAAAATGTCTATTAATGCCACTATATATCACCACTCTTTCATACCATTTTATTTATTATGGTATAATTTTGTTGTAATATACACAATGAAGCATATAGCCCAAACCTTTTGTGTTTTATAAATTGTCTTAATTTTTCAGTATTTTTATTAAAATTTTTAGAAAGGATGGGTAAGATGGTATTTTTAGTTTTTTTAAGTTTAATTTTCTTAATTATTGTAATCTTACTGATAGATAGCATTATTAGAAAAAATAAGGTTATAGAAAAACAGCAGAACAATCTTGTAGAAAAAGAAAATCAAAAAAATTTTCTTAAAAACGAAATAAAAAGATTAGAAAAACAAGCACAAATACTAGAAGAAAAAGAATTTGATTATTTAATTCAAAATCCATTATCTATAAATAATGAATCAAAATCATATAATGGATTATTTAAAGGAAAAAAAGCCTTAATAGGTAATTATGATAGTTTTTCTTCTAAACAAACTCGTAATATGCTAATGCTATTTGGTATATCAGTAGATATTGTTACTACTGGCATTGATATATTTGAAAGAATAAAAAATGGATATAAGTATGATATTATTTTTACTAACAATATTTATCAAATAGGTTATACCGGTCCAGAATTATTACATAAATTAAGAGCATTAAACAATTTTGATACACCTGTTGTTATACACACTATATCTCGAAATGCTAGAACACATTTTATTGACGATATTGGATTTGATGAATATTTAGAAAAACCAATTAAATATTCGGATCTTGAAAAAGTTTTAAATAAATTTTTAAATTAATTTAGAAAAGCGATTAAAGGTATTCATTTTTGAATACTTTTTTTATTTATAATATTCAAATGTATATAATACTACATTTTTTGTTAAAATTTTCTATAAAATACAAAATTCTTTATTATTACATATCAATTTCGACAAATTTCGTATACTTGCAATAGTATAATTCTCCTAGGGCTTAATAAACCTGTTTGAGAGAATATTTGCAAAAGATTTAAAGTTTGTTAAATTTACAAATGAAGCAATTATTTAAAAACATTTTTATTAAGCTTTTTTGGTGAATTTTTTTTTTTGAAAGGAGGTTTTTATTTTTAGTGTTCACTTAACACAGGTTGTTAGGCCCAAATTTTAATTTGGGAGGAACACTTATGGAAAATAAGAATTACAAAGAAGAAAAATTTGACGGTTTTTTAACAAAAACTATTATATTATCTTCAAAAAGGTATTTTAAAAAAGAAATTAATACTAATAGAAAGGAACAAATAATTTTTGATGATCAAAATTACTCTGCCTTTATCCAAGGCTTTTTTGACTCTCAAAATTCTAGTTTTGAGTCTACTATCGATTTATCTCTTTCTGTAAAAGAAGCCTTAAAATCACTGTCTGCTATTGAGCAATCAGTGATTTTTTTGCTATTTAATGAGGATTTATCACAAAATGAAGCAGCACAAATTCTTGAAATATATTCAAAAACTGTTAGCAAAATAAAAATTAGAGCAATAGATAAATTAAAAAAATATTTCAAGGAGGATTTTGAAAATGAAAAATAAAAATATATATGAATTAGGGATATTAGCACAAAAAGGTAATGAAATGGCTATGTTAGAGATAATAGATAGAAAAAAGCCTTTATTAAAAAAATATAGCTTTGGTGATGAAGATAGATACCAATATTTAATACTAAAATTAATCGAAGGAATAAAAAATTACAAATTTTAAAATTTAAGGGAGAATTTTTCAAAGATAATTAATGTTTATATAGTGAAGGGCAAATTTTAAGAAAGCACTATATAAAAAGACAGGTAGGACAAGCTCTTATCTGTCTTTTGCCTTATTTAAACGGAAAGGAGCAAAAAAGATGTTTTTAAGATTTGTATTATTAGGGATATGCCTAACATTTGTAATATTTTTTATGGACGTTTTACTACCAAAAATAAAATTAAAAATAAGACTTCATAAAGAATTAAAAAATAAGAAACAAAAACAAGAAGCATTTAGAAAAAAGATGAAAGAATTAGAGATTAAGTAATTTCTCTAATAGCCTTGTCGTATCAAAATAATGTCGACAAAAAATTAACCATAGGTGATGAAATGGAAGATTCAAAAGAACTAATTATAAAATATTTCTTTATCGAACATTTAAAAGTAAAAGAAATTGCTGAAATAGTACATACATCTTCTAGTTATATTACAAAAATCATTAAGCAAGATAAAAGATACTCTAAGGAGAAAAAATACAGAAGTAATAAGTCAAAGGAAAAAAGAAAACAAGATCAAAATAGATTTATAAAACACAAAAGAGAACAAAAAAGAATTGATGACAATTTTGATTTTGTGGAAGAACAACATAGACAAGCATCACTTGAATTATCAAAATCGAAACATTTAAGCAATGAGAGTTATCGAAAATGGAATAGTAGTGCTTATAAATATAACCCTTCTAAACATAGGTACGAATTTGATGAGAAACTTGGCCGTTCTGCAGATGTACCTAAATATATAAAAGAAAGGTAATAATTATGGAACAGAAATTATTAAAAGTTTTTAAATTGGCTGACAAATTGAATACAAAACAAAGTAAAGTTTATGCAGAAATAAATTATTCAGCAAATGACTCGCAAAAATTAGAATTTATTATAAGGTCAAAAAAAGACTATTCTTATATTGAAAAATGCGAGATTACTATAACAGAAGATTCGGAAATTCAATGGGACAATATTATTTCTCTTTTTGAAACTTTTGTTGGAGGTGTAAGCTATGAATAAAAAAGAAGCTATTGCATACGGACAAATAGCATTTGAAAGTATGATGCATTCTGATTATAATGGAGATTTAAGTGTTGCTAATTTTGGTATAGAAATGAAACAGGCATTTAAAATGTATCCCAGAAATATTGTGTTAGGAATTGCGGAGAGTAAAGTTTATGCTGAAAAGAAATTACAAGATTTAAAAAATGGATGTGGTGCAAATGAATAGTTTTCAAAATCAAAATGAAATAATAAAATTTGGAATAACTGTAGATGAAGCACGAAAACAGCTAGGGATAGGAAGAAATCTAATGCTAAAACTTGTAAAATTAGAAGGTTTTCCTGCTATTAGATTTAAAAGAAAAATTATTATAAACGGAAATAAGTTACAAGAATGGTTTGACCAAAATTATGGGAAATATGGTGGATACAGTTACAAAAAATAATTTTTTTTGAACATTGTCATACACCCAATTCTAGTATATAATAAGGCATAGATTTTATGCTCTATTATAAATTAGTTGGTAAACCTCATTTAAGGAGGAGTTTATAATGGAAAAAATAATATTTCAACAAAGAGTAATGGAGAAAGAAAATAAAAATCAAAAACAATACAAAATAAAAGTTTCTCCAAAAGAAAATGGCTATCAAGCTAGAACTACATTGAATTTAGGAGGTGTATTAAAACAGAACCCACGACCTGAATGTTATAGCTCGGAATCACCAAAAGAAGCCATAACAAAACTTGTGGAAAAAATACAAATTATCTTATCTCGTTATACTTCAAAAAGAATAAAATTAGTGGGTATTGAAGAACCAGATATTGTATACTATATTCTTGAAAATACAACAGACATTCCTAAAATAACAATAAAGGAAAATACAGAAGAAAAAGAAATCCCTACTAAAAATGTTCCTAAATATGAGACTACATCAGATGATTATACTGCCAATATTGATATAATGTATTCACCGACAAAATGTGCTAAAATATGGTTTAATTCTTTAATTGCTAGAACTAAAAAACAACCAGATGAAGAAAATTATTTAAGTATGAAAACAGCTGAATCATATATTGGAATATTAAAATCACGCATAATTCCAGCTTTTGATAAATATAAAAATATAAAAGATTTAGATGAGGATAATGTGAAAGAACTTTTAAATACTATAAATGGTAAAACACAAAGAAAAGATGTTTTAACAGTAATTAAACTTTTTTTCTCTTTCTTAAAAACAAATAAATATGTAAAATACAATATTGCAGCTGAAATAAAATTGTCAAGGAAGAAAAAACAATTAGATGAAATATCATTTATTGAAGAAAAAGATAGAGAAAAATGGATAAATTGCCTTATAACAGAAGATTCTGATATTTCTCTGTTGTTCTTATCTATGCTATTATCAAGTGCTAGACCTGAGGAAGCCTGTGGATATAAATGGAATGCTTTTGATTTCGATAATAATGATATATACATATATAATGCTTATAAGGATTTTAAAATTTATAATGAACATATGGAAGTAATAGGACACGAAAGAAAGGATGACATCTTAAAAACACCTGAATCGTACAGACATATATATATGGATCCGATATTAAAAAAGGCTATTTTAAAACATAGGGATAAACAACAAGAATTATTTAAAAGATTTCATAAGAAATGGACTGAAAATGAGTATGTTTTTTTAAATGCTTATAATAGACCGTTTGTATCTGATACATTATCAAAAAATATGCCAAGATTTTTGAAACGACACAACGAATTAGACCATTTAACTGTTTATGGACTTAGACATTCATTTGCAACACATTGTAAAGAATTGGGGATGGATGCAGAAGTTTTGGCCAAGTTAATGGGACATACTGAATACGAGACGACACAAAAATATTATGTTCATGTTTCAAAACAAAGAAAAGTTGATGCTTTAATGAAAATCCAAGAAAAAGAAAGAAAAGGTTTTAAAAAGTTGAAAATTGAAGATATAACAGAATTAGAAAACTATACTAATCAAACTTTTGAAGATTTTTCAAATAATGGAATAGAAATAAATGAAAATGACAAAATAAAAAGCACTTTTTTAAGTGCTCTAGCTTTATAAAATATTCCTTGTTACTTGAAAATCGGGGGAACATTCTAAAAAATCGTATGGTGCGCCATCCCAGACTCGAACTGGGGGTCTTATGATTAAGAGTCATCTGCTTTACCAACTAAGCTAATGGCGCATATTTCCCCAAATTTCCATTTATCACTGGGGAGTTATTGGGGGTATATGATTATATTTATTGAATTTTCAAGTTTCGTTGGAAACCTCAAACCTTAAAAAATTCAAGGTTTCCATGTCGTAGCACCATCCCAGATTTGAACTGGGGTGTCAACCCATTAAGAGTCTGCTGCTCTACCAACTGAGCTAATGGCGCATATTTTCTTGAGCAAATCTTAGAACAAGTATTATTATAATGCCGTATTCCAGATTTGTCAAGAAAAATACATCAATTTCTGCTATGGTTATTCTATTCCTAAATATTCATTATATGTTACTTCTCTATCTATTGTTTTATCTTGCTTTATATCTATTATTCTATTTGCTACTGTTTGCATTAGTTGGTGGTCATGTGATGTGAATAACATATTTCCCTTAAATCGTGTCATTCCTTCATTTAATGCCGTTATACTTTCCATATCTAGATGGTTAGTTGGTTCGTCCATTATTAAAAAGTTGGCACCAGATAACATTATTTTAGATAAAACACATCTTACTTTTTCTCCTCCAGATAAAACTGCAACTTTTTTTAATGCTTCCTCACCAGAAAACAACATCCTTCCTAAAAAGCTTCTCACATATGTTTCATCTGGGTCTTTTGAATACTGTCTTAGCCAATCTGTTATATTCAAATCTACATCAAATAAATAGTTATTGTCCTTAGGGAAATAGCTTTGTGTAATTGTTGTACCCCAAATAAGACTTCCTTCATCTGGCTCCAGTTCCCCGGCAATTATTTGAAATAACACAGTTTTTGCATTTTCATTATCTGCTAAAAATGCAATTTTATCTCCATTCTTTACTGTAAATGATACATTATTCAATATTTTTTCTCCATTTATAGTTTTAGATATGTTTTTTACTTGTAAAATTTCCTTTCCTGGTTCTCTATCTGGTTTAAAATCTATGTATGGATATCTTCTATTCGATGGTTTAATTTCGTCTAACTCTATCTTCTCTAAAGATTTTTTTCTTGATGTAGCTTGTTTTGATTTTGATGCGTTTGCACTAAATCTTGCTATAAATGCTTGCAATTCTTTTATCTTCTCTTCTTTTTTCTTATTTGCTTCTTTCATTTGTTTTAATGCTAATTGACTAGATTCATACCAGAAATCGTAATTACCAGGATAAACTTTTATCTTTCCAAAATCCACATCTGCTATGTGTGTGCATACCTTATTTAAAAAGTACCTATCATGTGATACAACTATTACTGTGTTTTCAAAATTAATTAAAAACTCTTCTAACCAGTTGATAGTTTTTAAATCCAAGTCATTTGTTGGCTCATCTAATAGTAGTATATCTGGATTGCCGAATAATGCTTGAGCTAAAAGAACTTTTACTTTTTCTTTTCCTTCTAATTCGGACATTTTTTTATAATGATTTTCTGTTTCTATTCCCAATTCATTTAATAGTTGACTAGCATCTGCTTCTGAATTCCATCCATCAAGTTCAGCAAATCTCTCTTCCAACTTTGCCGCTTTCATTCCATCTTCTTCTGAAAAATCAGGCTTTGCATATATTGCATCTTTTTCTTGTCTAATTTTATACAGTTCTTCATTTCCCATTATAACTGTATCAATAACTGAAAAATCTTCATATGCAAAGTGGTCTTGTTTTAAAACAGATAGCCTTTCTGTTTTTTCCTTTGTAACTTCCCCTTTGCTTGGCTCTAGCTCACCAGACAAAACTTTTAAAAAGGTTGATTTCCCAGATCCATTTGCACCTATTATTCCATAACAGCATCCTTTATTAAATTTTATATTTACATCTTCAAACAATGTTCTTTTTCCAAATCTAATTGTTACTCCTACTGCATTTAACATTTTAAATCCTCCTTGTATTTTAACCTATCACTAATTATACAATACTTTCCAGTATATGTCAAAAAACACACTGTATGTGTGTGTCTTTTAATTTAGCATACGCTTTCGTTTTAACCATATTGTTGCAACTATGCACATTATTATAGAAAAAACTGTAATTATTAAAAATCCTAGTGGTTCTCTTTGAAATGGAAGTTCTACATTCATTCCCCATATACTTGCTATTAATGTTGGTATGGCAAGTATAAATGTTACAGATGTTAATATTTTCATTACCGCATTTAAGTTGTTAGAAATTATTGAAGCATATGTATCCATTGTACCACTTAAAATATCACTATATATTTTTGCCATCTCTATAGCCTGCTTGTTCTCTATAATAGCATCTTCTAGCAAGTCTTCATCTTCTTCATACAATTTTATAATTTTTCCTCTTGTTGTTTTTTCCATTACAACTTCATTAGATTTTAAAGATGTTGTAAAGTAAACCAAGCTCTTCTCTAGATCTAACATTTTTAGTAGCCCTTCATTTTGCAAAGAATTTTTTAGTTTATTTTCTGTACTTTCTAATTCTTTATTTATCTTATATAATAGGCTTAAAAATTTTTTTGAGTTTGCATATAATATTTGTAATAAAAATCTACTTTTCTTATATGTTATAACATTTTCTGTTTTTATATCTTTAATAATATCATTATTTTTTTGTGATACTGTAATTATATAATCATCTCTTACAAAAATCACACCTATTGGCATTGTTACGTACACTCTTCTAGTTCTGTCACTTTCTATAACAGGAATGTCTATTATATACAATGTTGTATTGTCATCATCTTCTGTGTCTATTCTGGCTTTTTCCTCTTCATCTAAAGAATATCTTATAAAGTCTTGTTTAATTTGAAGTGCTGCACATACACGTTGAATTTCTTCTTCTGTCGGGGATATCATGTTAATCCAATTACCTTTTTTTAGGTCTTTGGTTTCCTCTGTGATGTTTGTATTAATATCTGTATTATACATTTTTATCATTTGTATCCCCCCTTTAAGAAATTACAGCTCTTATATTTTCTTATTTTTTGTTATTACTATTATTCCCATTATTAATATAGTAATTCCAAGTATTCCTAAAACAACAATTGCAGGTTTTTTGTCTTCCTCTTGAACTTGAATGTCATTTAGCGAAGTATACGCATTGATTTTATATGTTCTTGTTGTTGTTCCATCTTCGGCAGTTACTATTATTTTTATAATATTTTCTCCTTCTTTTAAATTGGAGTTTCCAACAATTTCTATTTTACTTTTCTCATTTTCAGGTTTTGCTAAAATATTTAATTTTTTTGTATTTTTGTCAATTGTTACATTGTAGCTATATATATTGTTTTTGAATTTTGGAGATATGCTTGCACCCTCTATCTCTAAAGTTTGTAAATTAGCATTTGCCATTTTTGCATTATCAATTTTTGTTACATATATATAATATGTTTTCTGATTTCCTGCTTCCGCTGTAACAACTATTTCTATTGTATTCTTTCCTTCTTTTAAATTCTCGTTTCCATATATTGCTACTTTTGCCTTTTCACTGTCTGTATATGTTTCTATATCTATTTTTTCGGTATTTAAATCTACTGTTAAATAATATTCTGTAGTATCCTTATCAAACTCTGGCTCCATATTCTCAATTTTTATTATTCTTAAATTCGCATTTTCAGATTTACTTTCTTCATATTGTGGTGGATTGTAGCTTGGATACTCGGGCTCATAATAATTGTTTTCTTCTTCGTAATTTTGCTCTGGTTCTGTCACATTTTCCTGTGTATTATTTTCCTGTGTATTATTTTCCTCCGTAATATTTTCGCTTGTATTGTTTTCATCTACTATCTTTTCTGTTATATTAGATTCTTCATTTTCTATTTTTTCTGTTAATGCTTTTACATTTGTTGATAAAATGAAAATTAGCAGAATTATAACACCTATTACTTTAATTTTTCTCATATTTTATTAACATTCCTTTCTAAATTGTTAATAATTAATATTGCCACTCTTCATTTTGCAATATTTTTTTTGGATTTATTGTTGTAATCTCATTAATTTTGTTTTCTCCTATTATCTTTCTTATTTTTTTAATCGCATCTAAAATAATTAAATAAGTTCCATTTTCCCTATGCACATCGCTTCCTAAAAAATGTACTTGATTTTTTTTCAATAGTGTTTTAATAGTTTTTTCAGCTTCACGTCCATATAAATTTACAATACTTCCATAATTGCATTGAATCAAGCATCCCTTTTCAATGTATTCTTCGACAATATCTGGATCCTTTTGTACACACTTATACCTTTCAGGGTGAGCAATTATTGGCTTTATTCCCTTTGCTTCTAAATAATATACAACATAGTCAAAATATTTAACATTTGTTGCTAATGGTAGCTCTATTAACATATATCTGCTATTTGCAAGTGTTAATATTTTTTTGTTTTCCAATAATTCTTCCATTTGATTAGTTATATATATTTCCATTCCAGAGTGTAAATTTATTTTAGTTCCTTGCTTTTTCAGTACTTCTTGTAATTTTTCCTTCCAAAATATTAATTCTTGTGCGTTAGTTTCGTAATAATTTAAAAGAAAGTGTGAAGTTAAAATAACATCTGTAAAGCCTGCTTCTTGTGCCTCTTTTAAAATGTTAAAAGTCTCTTCTACACTTCTTGCACCGTCATCTACATTCGGAATAATATGTGAATGTATATCAATCATTTCAAACCTCTATTTATTCTTTAAATATTCATTTAACTGTTCTGTTATCTCTTGTTTTTTATTTTCTTCTATATTCCCCGTTGTTTCAAATTGATAATCTGCCTTTTGATGTCTTCTTGTTGGTTCTACTGATGTTGTTGAGCCATAATAATATGTAGACTTATATTCTTCTGGTTTAATAGGAATTTTGTTTATAATAACTCCTGCTATTTTACCACCAACATTTTCTATTGATTTTTTTACTTTTGCTAAATCTTCCTTTTTTGTTGATTTATATGCAGTTACTATTGTTGTTGTGTCTGCTAATCTTGCCAATATCAATGCATCTGTAACTAGTAAAGCTGGTGTTCCATCTAATATAACAATGTCAAAAGTTTTCTTTAATTTTTCCAACATTTCTTCCGTCTTTTCCGATGCTAACAATTCAGATGGATTTGGTGGAACATTTCCAGAAGGTATAATATATAAATTATCTATTTCCGTAGTTGTTACATATTTTAGTATGTCTATTTTTTTCCCTCTTTCATCTACTCCAGATAGATAATTTGATAGTCCTGGTGTTGAATTTACAGAAAACATTGTTGCTAATCTGCCTTTTCTCATATCTGCATCAACTAATACAACTTTTTTGCCTGCTTGTGCAAAAGTTACAGCTAAGTTAGAGGATATCCAACTTTTGCCTTCTCCAGGCATCGTAGAAGTTATTAATATTGTTTTTAAATCTTTTTGTGAATTCATAAACTGTAAGTTTGTTCTTAAAGTCCTAAAAGTTTCCGCTATTGGTGATTTTGGACTTCTTTGAGTTATTAATTCTTTCTTCATATTTTATTCAATCCTTTCTCTTTGGTATTCTTTATCTTACTCTTTTACTTTTAATTTCCACATCATAATTTGGTATTGAACTTAATACTAATAGTTCTGTTGTAGCTTCTACATCTTGCTCAGTTTTTATAGTATTGTCTAACATATTGGCAATTAATACATAAACTGCTGCTATTACAAGTCCTATAAATGCAAATATAACTACATCTTTCATGTGATTAATATTGCTTGGCACTGCATTAGCCTCTGCTCTATCTAATAAATATACATTGCTTATGTTATATATTTCTACTATTTTTTCGCCAAATACTTTTGCTATTTCATTTGCTATTGCTGCTGCTTTGTTAGGATCTTTGTTTGTTACAGATATTTCTATTATTTCTGTATTTTTTGCAGAATTAACTTTTATCTTTCCTCTTAATTCTTGTATGTTTGACTCTGGTATATTTAAGTTTTCACACACCTGTCCTAAAATAGCTTTTCTTTTTATCAACTCACTATATGTTGAAACAAGTTTTGAGTTCATTGTTAAATCCGTTGCACTAATAGCACCATCTCCAGTTTGCCCAGATGAAGAACTTTGTGCTAATACCAATGATGTGGTTGATGTATATTCGGGTTTAACAAAAAAATATGAATACCCTATACCTACGGCTACAAACATTAGCGTTATTAATATAATCTCTAACTTTTTATTCCAAAACATAAAAAACAATTCTTTTAAATCTAATTCTTCCATAATTTCCTCCTTAGTTTTTCATATGAATATAGTATAACCATAAAAAAAATATTTGGCAAGATATTTTTATATATTTTGCCAAAAAATCAACATTAACCAATGACAACATGTAATAAGCCATAAGACTTCAATTTTGGACTGTCCCTAGTTGAGAATTTTCTCTATTTCTTGCTCTGTTAGTCCTGTTGCCTCTGCGATTGTCTCTTTATCTATTTTTAGCTCTAACATTTTCTTGGCTATTTCTATTTTTTCTTTTTGTGAACCTTCCATTATGCCTTTTTCAATTCCAACTTCTAGTCCTTTTTCATATATTGCTTTCTCATCCATTATCGCTTTTT
>ERZ779840.3541-NODE-3541-length-12208-cov-3.645190_pt1 | contig 12208 bp, 7 predicted proteins | sample MGYA00511561_ERZ779840 | MGnify/ENA primary metagenome ERZ779840 (study PRJEB29588, sample SAMEA2162036) | human gut metagenome | biome: human gut; feature: human-associated habitat; material: faeces | place: Denmark | collected 2008/2010 ...
GGGCTTTTCTGAACCATTATCCTTACCGCGCCAGAGGGATTCCTGACCGCCTCAAACAGGTGCTCCGGATACACAGGCATATCCGGTTCGGAATCCGTATCCAGCCACACCAGGCTTATATCCGGGCTGTCGCAGTGAACCGCTCCGTAGTCTATTTTCGCGATGTCAAACGGCTTTATCAGGTACAGGTACTCCAGCTCATGATAAAACACACCGTCAACCGTGAAAAACTTCTCGGCTATGGAGTACAGCCGGGCAACCTCGGCTTCAACGCCAAGCTCCTCGCGTATCTCGCGCAGGATCGCTTCCTCGGTGGTCTCACCAAGTTTCACTCTGCCGCCGGTCACCCAGTAAAAGCTGTGGCTGCCGTCCTTTGAAACAAGCACGCGCTTACCGTCTGTTATTACAGCGCCGACCCGCAGGTTGAACTTCCCCTCCGGCGTTTTGAATGTGCAGTCCATACGCCCTCCTCACCGGTACTCCGCAAGAATGATGCCCCTCGGAGCCACGCTCACCGCGCCGTCGGCAATGAACAGCGGACGAGTTCCGGCGGTGATATGATCCGCGTATACCATCATGCGCCTTCCGTTTTCGTACCTCAGCGGGTGAGCCGCCGGATTCACTATCAGCAGCAGACCGCCAAAATCCGCAGCGACCGCGCCGCCCTCCAGCGTTTCAAAGCGTATCTTGCGAATGCTCTCCGCGTCCCTCATGCGGAACTGCGGGAAAAACTTCCTCACCGCTATCAGGCCGCGGTAATACTCCATCACGCTGCGGCGCAGTGTGACGTCGTTCCACTTTATGGAGTTCACGCTGTCCGGAGAATTATAGCTGTCGTGGACAAAGCTGCCGTCCGGAGCGGTCTTGCTGCGCAGTATTTCCTGCCCAGCCTGAATGAACGGAACTCCCTGCGACAGGAATACTATCGCCGCCGCCAGCTTATCCGCCGCAATTATTTCCGCGCCGGAAGCCTCCGGCATGGAGCTTCTCAGCTTATCATATAGCGTAAGGTTGTCGTGAGCCTCAACGTAATTCACCGACTGCTGCGGCTTATCCGTCCAGCATTCAGCTGAAGCCCTGCCGACGTCCTCGCGCCAGACACCGCCGGACATCACCGACTTTATAAGCTCCGCGCGCTCGGCGGCTTTGCCGTTGACGTAGCCGCAGTCGGCGTCGTAGAAAACAGAGCCTTTCACGCCGTCGCGCAGGTCGTCGGAGAACATCGCGAAATCCGGAAGTTCCCGGGCGTTCTTCTTCATTGCGCGAAGCTCCTCGGGAAGCGGGCAGGAGCCTCCCGTCCAGCCCTCGCCGTAGAGTATCACGGAGGGGTTCTCCGCACGGAGCTCTGCTGCGGCGCGGTTCAGCGCTGCGATATCCAGAAGCCCCATCAGGTCGAACCGGAAGCCGTCAATGTGGTACTCCCGCGCCCAGTAAAGAAGGCTGTCTGCGATGAAACGGCCCACCATCGCACGCTCGCTCGCGAATTCATTTCCGCATGCGGAGCCGTTCGACAGGCTGCCGTCCGCGTTGTGGCGGTAATAGTACCCCGGGTACGTCTTGTTGAACGGAGAATCCTCCGTAGCGTAAGTGTGGTTGTAAACCACGTCCATTATAATGCCTACGCCCCGCTCATGCGCCGCCTGGATAAGCTGCTTGAACTCCCTTACCCTTACCTCGCCGTGGTGGGGATCGGTGGAATAGCTGCCCTCGGGAATGTTGTAGTTCAGCGGGTCGTAGCCCCAGTTGAAGCCCGCGTCAGGGTCGCTTTCGTCCACTGACTGATAGTCGGACACCGGCAGCAGGTGGATATGAGTTACCCCCAGCTTCTTTATGTAGTCAAGACCGATAGTCTCTCCGAATCCGTTGACCGCCTTCTCGCAGAACGCCCCGAACTTCCCGCGCAGCGTGAATTTTCCGCTCTCGTCGGAGGAAAAATCCCGGACGTGCAGTTCGTATATCACCGCGTCGGTGTAGTCGCCGAGGGCGACCTGCCTGTCACGCTCCCAGCCTTCCGGGTTGGTGGTACGGAGATCAAGAACCATTCCGCGCCTGCCGTTTACACCGGCGCTTCTCGCATATATGTCGATAGTTTCAGCGGTGTTTCCATTCCTGGTGAACGCATATGTGTAGTACACCCCGCTGAGATCGCCGGAAACCTCCGCCTTCCACACGCCGTTCTCGCTGTGCATTTCTTCGGTGCGGAACGGCTCCGGCTCGGAGTCGTCATGGTACAGCCGGAGTTCCGCGCTCTCGGTCTCCGGCGACCACACCGCGAACCTGGTCGCTTCGGAAGACCAGACCGCGCCAAGCTCGCCGTCGTACGCGTATTCCCTGTCGATATTATCAAAGCTGTTCATACTTTCACTCCAAATCATTTCAAGAATACTATGCTGTGCGGCGGGAGCTCCAGCTCTCCGGAAAGCGAAGGCTCATCTCCGGACGATACCGCCAGGTATCCGCGTACACTCCGGCTGTCAAGTTCCAGAGCCGCGTCAGAAAGCGACGCCGCTTCGTCGGAGAGATTGTAGACTATCAGGATACGGCTGCCGTTCCAAGTTCGTCTGACCGCCGCTATATCGCCGCCGGAGTTCCCGGAAAGCTCCAGGACCTCGGTAGTACCCCTTGCTATCTCCGGATTTTCATTGCGGATACGCAGTGCGCGCTTGTAATAATTCAGTATCGAATCCGGGTCGGAAAGCTGCTTTTCCACGCTCTCGAAACGGTTTTCCTGCCGCTCCATATCCGGAGGTCCGTAGGTCAGCCCGGAACCGTTGTCGTCCCATATCATCGGAGCGCGCTTGTTCTCGTCCCGCCCGCTGCCGGAAAGCCCGATCTCGTCGCCGTAATACACGAACGGCGAGCCGCTCATCGTCAGCAGCAGCCCGGCGGCTTCCTTTATCCTCGCCGGGTCGTAGCGCAGTATTCCTGCGGCGCGGTCGGTGTCGTGGTTGCCGATGAACGGCGCGTCGATACCGCGTTCGCTGTAACCCGCGATAGTCTGCTCTACCGTAGTCATAGCCTGCGCGAACGACTCCGCAGAGTTCGCCTTTCCGCTGAGGTTCACGGTCTTTGCTATCTTGCCGTCAGACTCCGCCATCGTGAAGCCGAAAACGCTATCTATCGAGGAGGAGTAGTACTTCGTGTAGGTGGTGAAGCTCTCCCACACCTCGCCGACGATGTAGCAGTCGGGATTTATACTGTGACAGTAATCGCAGAACCAGTTCAGAACCTCAACGTTCTTGTCGGGATTTCCGGTGAAGTACTCCTTTACGGCGTCCAGCCGGAATCCGCCTATTCCCTTATCCAGCCAGAATTTCGCTATCTGCTTGAATTCCTCACGGACGTCCGGGTTGTCGAGCTGCAGCTCCGGCATGCTTTCGGAGAACACCGCCTGATACCACTTAGTTCCCGTTTGATACCACGCGGCGCTCCCGGCAGGTTTTTCATCCTCGAAATAATAGTAGCCAACGTACTTGTTGTGGACCGGGCAGAGCGTTTCAGAAAGGCAGTCTTCCTCCGCGGGTGCGCCGCACGGCTCCTGACGAAGGCTCTGCGAAGCCGATTCGAACCAAGGGTGATAACGCGAGCTGTGGTTCATCACAAGGTCAATGAGCAGGCTTATACCGCGCTTTTCGCACTCTGCGGAGAGGTTTTCGAAATCCTCCATCGTGCCGAACTGCGGGTCTATGCTGTAGTAGTCCTCCACGCTGTACTTATGATAGGAGCGCGAGGGCATTATCGGCGTGAGCCAGATCCCGTTGAAGCCCATGTCCTGGATATAATCCAGCTTTGAAGTGATACCGTTCAGGTCGCCGATACCATCGCCGCTGCTGTCGCAGAACGAACCCACGAATATCTGATAGTAGTTCCGGTAATTGTCGTCGATGATGTTCAGTTCCTGCTCGTATTTATAACTGTTCAAACTTGTCGTATCTGATGTTTCCGGCGAACTGCACCCGGAAACCAGCACAGCCGCCGCAGTAAAAACTGTAGCGGCTGTGCGTTTAATGGTGGTTATCCATGAAGATGTCATTATTTCTCCTTCGGAAGCTCCCGGGAGCATATCTCCCTGACGGACTCGCGCTCGATAAGCTCCGGGCGCAGCATTAAGGACTTGATACGTATTCCGTTTTTCATCTGCTGAAGCATGAAGAACGCCGTCTTTCCGATGTGTATGCGGTTCTGGCTGAGCGTAGTTATCGGGGGCTGCGAATACTCGGACGGCGGAAGGTTGTCGTAGCCGGTAACGCTGATGTCCTCCGGAACGCTGTACCCGGCGTGTATAAGCTCCTTTACCGCCGTGCAGGCGAGAAGGTCGCTTATGCAGACCACTGCGGTGACTCCGGTCTCGGCGATCTCCAGGATACGTTTTTTCGTGCCTTTCGCCGAGAAACAGCCGTACTTCACAGCAGCGGGATCCTCCTCCAGACCAAGCTCTGCGAGGGCGTCAGAGTACGCCTGCTTGCGCTCGATGGTGACGATACTGTCTGGCTCGCCGCCGAGGAACCCTATCCGGTCATGCCCCTTCGACCAGAGGTAGCGCACCGCCTGGCGGATACCCTCTGCGCTGTCGCAGCCGACCCTGGCCACAAGCGGGGAATCAACGTAATTATCCAGCACCACCATCGGGATATTGAAGCTCTTGATGTGCTCAACGAACACCGGGTGCGGCTTGAATCCGAGGAACACGCTGCCCTCGTAATTACCGCCGGACATGATGGAATAGTAGCTGCCGGTTTTCAGCTCCTCGTCGTTTATCGCAACGATGTTCACGCCTATTCCCTGCTCAGCCGCCGCAGCCTGTATTCCCAGGATTATCTCATATCCGAACTGATCTACCTTGTCGTAGTGTATGCTTCCATAGATGAACACGATGAGATTGCGGGAATACGCCGTGCGTCCGGTCTTTACCTGGTAGCCCATTTCGCTTGCGCAGCCAAGAATGCGCTCCCGGGTCTTTTCGCTGATGTCGGTGGCTCCCGAAAGAGCCTTCGACACCGTGCTTTTCGCCATTCCCAGACGGTCGGCTATATCCTGGATAGTTACGTTCTTTCCTGCCATGCGTTTTTCTCCTTAACCCTTTACTGCGCCGCCTGTTACGCCTCCTACGTAATACTTCTGCATTACGATGAACAGCGCGCCTATCGGGATAGATACCAGTACTGCTCCTGCCGCGAACTGGGTGTAATATGCGCCGATGAACTCACGCTCCAGCATTTTGAACATACCCAGCGCAACAGTGTAGCTGTCGTAGTTCGCTCCGCAGATCATGCTCGGGAAGATGTAGTCTACCCAGGGAGCCATGAACGTCGTCAGAACGGTGTACACGATTATCGGCTTTGAAAGCGGTATGGTTATCTTGAAGAACACCTGGGATCTCGTCGCGCCGTCAAGGTAGGCGGATTCGTCCAGGGATTTCGGTATCGTATCGAAGAAGCCCTTCGCGATATAGTATGTCAGCCCCGAACCGGAAATGTACACCAGCGTGAGGCATACCAGCGGGTTCTCAGTGAGACCCAGACCCTTTAAGATGTAGTAGATAGCTACCATCGACATAAATCCGGGGAACATTCCGAGGATAAGCGCAACGTTCATCATCGGCTTTCTCATCTTGAAGCGCAGACGGCTGAGCGCGTAGGACACCGCCAGCACGATGAACGTTGAACCGATGCAGGATACCACAGCCACAATAAACGTGTTGAGGAACCACTGCGAGAACTTGAACTGCTGGTCTTCAAACAGCAGGCGCATATAGTTGTCAAGGGTGAAGCCCTTCGGCCAGAAGTAGCTGGTGTAGGAGCCAGGCTCCGCACGGAACGATGTCAGGATAATCCACATCAGCGGAAGAATCCACATGATACCGAGTACCAGAAGCACTATCTGGATAACGACATTGATCGTTTTCTGCTGCCTTGAATAGGAGCGGGAATAGTATCTGTCCTCTTTCATTACTGGAACGCCTCCTCATTCTTGTAAGATGCCGATCTGCGGAACGTGATGAGCGACAGAAGCGAGCAGATGATAAATACCAGAATGCCGATCGTCGCAGCGTAGCTGTAGTCGCGGGAGTTGACGGTCAGCTTGTACAGCCAGGTCACCAGCAGGTCGGTCTTGCCCGCCTGGTAGTAATCCAGCGTTGCCGGAGTTCCTCCGGTAAGGAAGTAGATGACGTTAAAGTTGTTGATGTTGCCGACGAGCTGTGTGATGAGGTACGGAGTAGTAACAAACAGCACATACGGCATTGTGATCTTGGTGAACATAACGAACGGAGACGCGCCGTCTATTCTTGCGGCTTCGTAGAGATCCTCCGGAATGTTCATCAGGATACCGGAAACTATCAGCATCGTGTACGGAATACCTATCCACAGGTCAACTATAATGACCGTCACGCGCGCCCATGTCGGGTCGGTGAAGAACGGGAGCGGCGAGCTTATCCAGCCAAGCTCCTGGAGCAGGACGTTCATGGGACCCGCCTCTGCGAGGACGTTCTTCATTACCAGCAGCGAAACGAACTGCGGAACTGCGATAGCGAGAACGAAAAGCGTGCGGTAGAATGCCTTGAAGCGAATGCCCTTCTTATTGATAAGCATTGCAAGAATGACTCCGAGCAGGTAGTTAAGGAAGGTCGCAAATACCGCCCAGACCAGCGTCCACGCGAGGACCGGCCAGAATGTATGTCCGATGGTGGAATCGCTTCCGAGAATGACCTTGAAGTTGTCAAGACCTATCCAAGTAAAGAGGTTTGCCGGAACCTGGTGATCCTTGTCGTAGTTGGTGAACGCGAGGGAGATCATGTATACCAGCGGAACTATCGTGAACACGACAACGCCGGTAACAGGGATAAACAGCAGCGTCTTGTGGAAATGCTCGTCAAGCAGGGACTTGATGTCGTCAACGAAGCCCGGGAGCTTCTTGCCTGCTTTTTTCAGGCGTTCCGCGATGTCGGCGGAGTGAATGTTCTGAACCCACAGGAAAAGGAACACCACCGTAATGAACAGCGCGAAGATACCGTAGAGAAGTATCAGCATGGAGTTGTCGCCGTCCTGAAGCACGTCGATGCCGAGGGATTCGTCAAAGTGCCAGCCGCGCTGAACTGTTCCGAGGTTCCGAAGCCCTGCGAGGAACCCGAATCCGGTGTCTATCATGAAGCCGAAGTAAGCGACCTCAGCCGCGAGGTACATCAGACCTTTTATGATCTGTCCGCGGAACAGGCTGCCCGCGCCCATCACGATGTACGACAGCTTGGTAAGGATACCGCCGTGTACGAACGTCCGACCCAGCCACGCGAAGCCTCTGCCGAACTTTTTAAAGAACTTAGCGAGCGCGCCTGGGATACTCATGAAGAAATGAGCAATGCCCATGCCAAGCGCCTTGAAGAATTCCGCCACGCGGAACAATACCTTTTTGTACCATGGGAGTACAAAGTAATCAATTCTTGTCATTGCAATTACCTCCTGAATGATATCGGCGCTTTGTGCAATTTCAGTGCGACTTTTCACAGGAGATATACAGTTTATTATATCACCATAGCAGTCGGCTGTCAATACGTTCAAAACGGGATCAAAGCGGCATTGAAACTGCATAAAGCAGATATTTTCCATTTCTGCGGGCGGCTTTGGGAGATCCGCCCGCATTATGGAAAGGGGAGAAACCTATTTATTTAGGAATGGATGTTTAATTAGCCGAGGGTAGCCAGAACGGAGTTAACGTAAGCGTCGAGCTTCTCCTGGAGGTTATCCTTGGTGCAGGTGCCTGCGATTATCTCCTGACCGAAAGCCTCGGCAGGAGTCCAGAAGTTCTGGCACTGGCTGATGGAGGTCTGTACTGTTGCGTACTGAGCCTGCAGTGCAAGAGCGCCGATTGCGATGTTGGAGTTCATAGTCTCGGTATCGTTTGCGAGTTCAACGTTTGTGGGAGCGAAGGAGCGCTTCTCAAATCTCAGCTTCTGGTTATCCTTGTTGGTGAGCCATTCAGCGAGTGCCATTGCATCGAGCGGATTCTTTGTCTCGGAGTTAACGCCCATGATCTTGAAGTTTGCCATACTGCCCATCTGAACGGTTTCGCCGTTGGAGAGTGTGAACTCCGGAAGCTTGGTAGCTGCGTAGTTATCGCCGAGAGAAGCCTGTATCTCCGCAGCGTTCCATGTACCGGAAACAGCAGCTGCGAGGGTTCCGTCCGCGAAGCCTGCCTTTACGAGCGAATCATCAAAGTTAGCGCCGTACTTGGGGTTTGCAACCAGGTCGATGAGATATTCACCTACCATGTAGCCGCGCTCGTTATTGAAATCGCACTGTGTGGGATCGGTTCCATCTTCGCCGAACAGCTTGCAGCCTGCGCCGAAGAAGAATCCAGACTGATACCAGCCGTCATCTGTATTGAAAGCAAAGTTTGTGGAAACGCCCTCTATATCCTTGCTCATGATACCCTCGATGGACTTTACATCGTCCTCGCTGAGCTTGGACTTGTCATAATACATGAAATAGGTATCGGAAACGTAAGGATAGCCGTAAAGCTCATCGTTGTTGGAAGCCGCTGATATTGACGCTTCTGTGTTTTCAGCTATTATCTGATCCTTATTCTTGGTGACTCTGTAGAGCGCTCCTGCATCAACCAGGATCGCAGTCTGATCGGAAGCGAATGCGAATACGTCTGCGGCTGCGGAGATATCCTTCAGTACTTCCTTCTGCGCGTCAGCCTCGCTGACAACGCCATAGGTAAATGTGTACTTCTTATCGGGATTTGCGGCTGCAAATGCGTCGCACATCTGCTTTAACATCTCCTGATCCTCCTGGGATCCCCATACAGTGAGGCTCACCTCTCCGGAACCGGTTCCGTTATTCTCTGCGCCGCCGTTGTCCGTTGCGGAGCTGCTGTTCGCTGCGGAGCTGCTGTCCGCGCTGCTTCCTGCGGAAGAGCCTCCGTTGTTGCTGGCAATCTCCGCAGTATCTGTTTCTAAGTTCACAAATAAACCAACATCTTTGAATCTTTTGTAAGGGGGCCGTAATCTAAAATCAATAATCTTCATAATAAATTCCTCCTGAACTTTTCGTTCGTATTGCTCATTTCGAAACTCGCATTTTGTTTCGAAACAAAGCTTCTGAAATATTCACTCGCAGCATCTGCATGACTGCGAGTGAACACTACGGCGTGTTTCGAAATCATTTTGTTTGATTCGAAATCTTGATTTAATTATAACAGAAAAAAATGTTTTGTCAAGCGATTCTGCACAAAAAAACCTCACAATTGCCAAAACTATTGTAAATTCGGCACGATAAACAAATCGCACCATGGCGTATTTGTGAATTATGGCAACGTTTCCGGTGAAACGCGCGTTACACCGCATTGTATTACAAGGAAACCTTTCCGATGTGCCAGATATCGTTCGCATATTCGGCGATGGTGCGGTCTGAGCTGAACTTTCCTGCGCTGCATATGTTCAGCCAGCACTTCTTTGCGAAGGCAAGGCTGTCGCGGTAATCGCGGTTGGCAGCGAGCTTCGCGTCAACGTAGCTCCTGAGGTCGCCGAGCAGGTAGTAGTGATCCGGAACATGCCAGCTTGCGCCCTCCATAAGCGCGTAATACAGTTCGCGGAACGCTCCGGTGCCGCCGTCGGAAACGGTACCATCGATAAGAGAGCTTACAACGCGCTTGATCTTCGGGTCAGATTCGGCGATATCACGGGGAATGTAACTCGGCATAATACGCTCGAGCTCCTCGACGGTAGCGCCGAAGATATACTCGTTTTCTGCGCCGGCTTCCTCCGCTATCTCGACGTTTGCGCCGTCAAGCGTGCCGAGAGTTACTGCACCGTTGAGCATGAATTTCATGTTGCCGGTACCGGAAGCCTCGGTTCCCGCCGTGGATATCTGCTCGGAAATATCAGCCGCAGCGACCAGCTTCTCCGCATAGGATACGCGGTAATTGCTTACGAATACGACGTTCAGCAGATCCTTTGTCGCAGGGTCGGAATTGACCAGCTTTGCGACCTCGTTAATGTACTTGATGATGCCCTTCGCGCGGTAATATCCCGGCGCGGACTTTGCTCCGAAGATGAACGTAGTCGGTGTGAAATCCTTTAAATTGCCGTCCTTGATCTCATAGTAGAGGTAGAGTATCGAGAACGCGTTGAGAAGCTGGCGCTTGTACTCATGCAGGCGCTTTATCTGGATATCGAAGATGTGACCGGGGTCAGTCTTCACGCCGTCCGACTTCTCGATAAACTCCACAAGCTGCTGCTTCTTGGTTTTCTTTATTTCCATGAAGCGGCGGAGCACGCTCTCATCATCGGCGTACTTCTTCAGCTCCTTGAGCCTGTCGAGGTCGGTCGCCCAGCCTTCGTCACCCAGCAGTTCAGTGATGAGCGCGGAAAGCTCGCGGTTGCAGAGAGCCAGCCAGCGGCGCTGTGTGATACCGTTGGTCTTGTTCTGGAAGCGCTCCGGATACAGCTCATACCACTCCTTGAGCACAGTCGTGCGAAGAAGGTCGGTGTGGATAGCAGCAACGCCGTTGACATAAGACGAACCAAACACCGCGATATTCGCCATGTGAACGGTGCCGTTCTTTATCAAGCGCATAACAGCGCGCTTTTCCTGGGGAACTCCGCGGCGGTGCATTTCGGATTCGAACGCCTCGCTGAGCATGATAATTACATTGTACACCTCGGGGAGTATCTTCTCGATGAGGCGGCTGTCCCACTTCTCAAGAGCCTCCTGCATGATGGTGTGGTTGGTGTAATTGAACACGCGCTGCGCCGCGCTGAAAGCCTTGTCGAAGCTCCAGCCCTCGTCGCGCATTACAATGCGGATAAACTCCGGTAGCGCAATAACGGGGTGGGTGTCGTTCATCTGAATGCAGTTGTAGTCCGCGAAATTGTCCATCATCCCGAACTGCTTCTTATGCTTTCTGACGAGGTCGGCGACTGCGGCTGCGGAAAAGAAATATTCCTGCTTTAAGCGGAGCAGCTTTCCTGCCTCGGTCTCGTCGTTCGGATAGAGCACGCGGGAGACGTCCTCGGCTGCGCGCTTCTTCTCGCCGGCTTCAGTGTACCTGCTCTGATTGAACAGGTCGAAATCGAACTCGTCGTCGGTCTCAGCCTGCCAGAGGCGCAGCGTGCCGACATTCTCAGTGCCGTAGCCGATGACCGGATAGTCATACGGAACTGCGTTCACATCGCCGTCAGCAAAGTGGACAACAACTTTCTCCTGCTCGCGCCGAATGCTCCACGGGTCGCCCTGGCGCTGCCAGTTGTCGGCGGTCTCCGTCTGGAAGCCATTCTTGATACCCTGCTTGAACAGTCCGTACTTGTAGCGTATTCCGTAGCCGTCAAGCGGAAGGCCGAGCGCCGCAGCGCTGTCCAGGAAGCACGCTGCAAGTCTGCCCAGACCGCCGTTACCGAGCGCAGCGTCCTCTATCTCCTCGAACTCGTTTATATCCGCGCCGAGCTCCTTCAGACACTCGGCTGTGGTGTCCAGCAGATCGAGGCACAGCAGGTTATTGTACACCGCTCTGCCTACCAGGAACTCCATTGAAAGATAGCTTGCCTTGCGTGCCTTGTCATGAGCCGCGCGGCTCTTCTCCCACGCCGGGGACAGCTCCTCCATAACAAGCCCGGAAACCGCGCAGTGAAGCTGCTCAGGAGTAAGCTCCTTCGGCTGTGCGTTGTACTCCTTCTCGCAGCGGGCGGTCAGTTTTTCCTTGAAATTCTCGATTTTCATGTGGTGGCTCCTTTCGTTACTTCTTATTCTTACGCTTTACGGGCGGTTTTCTGTTGGTTATTTCGGTCAGGCGGTTCAGGTACTCGGCGTTTTCGTCGGTGAAGTCCTCCCTGAGAGTCCTCCAGCGCCAGTTATTGCCCACCGTGGAGGGAACGTTGATACGCGCTTCCGTTCCGAATCCCTGAAGCTCCTGGATAGTCGTCATGGCGATGTCCGCGGTGCTTTTCCATGCGATGTCGATGAACGCACGGGGAAGCTCCGCTGCCTTTCTGATCCCGAGGTACTCCTTTACGAAGCGCTTTGTATTGCGGTCAAGGTCGTTGAACCAGCCCGCCGCAGTGTCGCTGTCGTGGGTGGATGTGTACACCGCGCAGTTCTGCGATTTGTAGTTCTGCGGGAGGTACTCGCTGTCGCCGGAAGGGTCGAACGCGAACTGGAGCACCTTCATTCCCGGGTACGCCGCCTGTCTGAGCAGCTTGCGCACCGGCGGAGTG
>ERZ779840.3544-NODE-3544-length-12198-cov-3.316232_pt1 | contig 12198 bp, 9 predicted proteins | sample MGYA00511561_ERZ779840 | MGnify/ENA primary metagenome ERZ779840 (study PRJEB29588, sample SAMEA2162036) | human gut metagenome | biome: human gut; feature: human-associated habitat; material: faeces | place: Denmark | collected 2008/2010 ...
GCCGCTCAAGCCCGTCCTCCGTGCGGTTCAGGTTATTTGGATTCGATGAAACGAACAACATCACCGACGGTGCGAATGTTTTTAATGTCCTCGTCGGAAATTTCGATGTTGTATTCTTCTTCAAGGCTTGTTACAAGCTCAACAATGTCCAGTGAGTCCGCCTTAAGGTCGTCAACAAGTTTTGAATCGGCAGTGATGTTGTCAACGGGAATGTTGAGCTGCTGCGCGATGCGGGTGCGAATTTCAGTAAGCATAATCAGCCTCCGTAAGTTTAATAAAGTTCATATCATATTTTACCGCACGGCATGTTTGATGTCAATGTCAAATTAAATATGCCGAATGCGGATAAAAAGCGGTGTGTGCGGATTCGGCTCGAAAAGACTCATTTTCCCGCTTGAGGTTCCATTTCCCGGGAAATAAGCCCCGAAATCGTGTTTGTAACATTGCCGAGGATGAGCTTGCGCGCCTGACCGATGGCGGAGCAAACGGCACGTTCGTCACTGCTGCCGTGCGCTTTTATAATGCCGCCGTTGATGCCGAGCAGGGGTGCGCCGCCGTACTCCGTGTAGTCCATGCGGGTTTTGAGTGCTTTAAAAGCATTTTTGGAGAGCATTGCGCCGACGCTTGCGCGTTTGCTGCTTTTGATTTCCGTCTTGAGCATCGTCATGATTGAAGCTACGGCTCCTTCAAGTGTTTTCAAAACAGCGTTGCCGACAAAACCATCGCAAACGATAACATCGTAGTCTCCGCTCATGAGCTCGCGCGCTTCGCAGTTGCCGACGAAATTGATGCCCTTCGCAGCCTTAAGCAGGGAATATGCTTCCTTTGTGAGTGCGTTCCCCTTGCCTTCTTCGGTGCCGTTATTTATAAGACCGACACGCGGACGTTCAATGCCGAGGACACCGCTCATATACGCCGAACCCATGTATGCGAATTGGAGCAGGTATTCCGGAGTGCAGTCAACATTTGCGCCGCAGTCAATAAGCATCATCGGCCCTTTGAGCGTCGGAAGAACGGGTGCGAGAGCGGGACGCTTAACACCCGGAATGCGGTGTACGATAAGCGTTGCACCTGCAAGAACAGCACCGGTGCTTCCCGCAGAGATAAAGCAATCGGCTTTTCCGTCCGCAACAAGATGAAGAGCCTTAACAATTGAGCTTTCTTTTTTTCGCCGAACTGCAAGCGTGGGCTGATCTTCACATGTAATTATGTCCGGTGCATGAACAACTTCAACACGGGACTTGTCGTATTCATAGTTGTTGAGCAAGGCATAAATTGCGGATTCATCTCCGGTGAAGATTATGCTGAAGTCATCGTTGAGCTGCATTGCGTCAATGCTGCCGCGGATCACGGCTTCGGGAGCATTGTCGCCGCCGAAAGCGTCGATTGCAAATTTCATGGTTATCGGGTTGTCCTTTCATCAGTTCGGGCAAATGCCCGCAAGGCACGGCAATGCCGCGCCTGCAATATTATAGTGTATTTTTAGCTGTATTTCAACAGAAAAATTTGCATGAGCGGCATCGCGCCGAAAAAATCAGCCTTTGATTCCTCTGTCAGCTGCCCGACAGCGGGTTCATTGATTGATGAATGCTTTAAGATAATCGGGGGCCTCATTCTCACTGCTGATGCTTATATAGAGTTCAATATTGGTTTTTTCGGAAAATTCGCGCAAAAAGTCGAACATGCCGAACAGCCCTTCGGGGGAATGCTTAACGACCTTCATAAAGCTGTTGATATAAATTGCACGCAGGTCATAATCCTGCGCCGCAATTCCGCAGACAAAACCCGTGAACATTTTCGGCCCGTCAATACAAAAATCGGAGGCGTTGATGAAGCGGATGCCGCGGTTCAATTCGTACATTCTATCTCCGTCCTTATCGATGAAAACGCTGTTTTCACCGCATTCAACATGGTTTCTGTTCGCTTCGGCAATAAGTCTGCGCGATTTGCCCGTTCCCTTTTTGCCGTAAAGGATGTGTAACAAGTCAGAATCCTCCCGATCGAATATTTTATACATTCATTATATCACAAACTCAGCTTTTTCTCAACCTCGGCATGAAACACGAGCATAAATTTGACGGCCAAAAGGGTCAAAGCCTTTGACGCAAAAAATGCATATGCCCCAAAGGGTTGACAATCAGGGTTCGGAATGATAAAATCTAAAAAACAACAAACAACTGCAATTTTTTGCAGGGATTCGTTCCTTTTGAACGACTGTTGACAAACTGTTGTCTGCGTTGCGGAAAACTTAATGCGCCGTGCATCCGATTTTTGTGTAAACAGAGAAAAACGGTGCGCTTTTTTGCGGTCAAAAGCTGTTTTCCGTATTATCCGAAGGCTTGGTTCGCCGTAACTTGCATCGCTTCGGAAGATGTTAGCTCTCAACGGTATAAGCGTAATTGCCCCGTGTCGGGTTCTGCGCAATAATCTGCAGCAAACAGAGGTGGCTCAATGCACTCTATTGAAATAACCAATCGTATTATAGCTTTGCTTTTCGCTATTTGCTATTTTTATCAATATATTTATGTTTTAGTCCCTTATTTTAAAAAATATCGCATTGTTCCGAAAAACAGCGGCGGCGCGGATGAAGCAAAGATTGCCGATGCGGATTTAAATCGGAAGCAAAACCGTTTTGCTGCCGTTATTTGTGCGCGCAACGAAGAAAAAACGCTTGGGAACTGCATCAGGACTTTGCTTGCGCAGGATTACCCGGGCGGAATTCGCGTTTTTGTTGCGGCGGATAACTGCACGGACAAAACCGCCGAAATTGCACGACATGCGGGAGCAATCGTTTACGAACGAAACGATTTGACAAAAATCGGCAAAGGATACGCACTTAATTTCATATTTAAGCACATTGAAAAGGATTATCCGAATGCCTTTGATGCCTTTTTCATTTTCGATGCCGATAATCTTGTGGATGAGCATTACACAGCGGAAATGAACAAAATGCTCAATGCGGGTTATAATGTTGCAACATGTTTTCGTAATTCGAAAAACTATGATGACAGCTGGATTTCGGCGGGAAGCGGACTCTGGTATGTGCGCGAGAGCCGCTACCTTAACGAATCGCGTTATCTTCTCGGTTCCGGCTGCGCTGTTTCGGGAACGGGCTTCATGGTGAGCAGCGAATATCTCAAAAAAATCGGCGGCTGGAATTATTTTCTTTTGATTGAAGACATTGAATTTACCGTTTGCTGCGCCGTAGCGGGTGAGCATATCGGCTATTGCAAAAATGCAGTTATTTATGACGAACAGCCCGCAACCATGAAAGCATCATGGAAGCAGCGGCTGCGTTGGTCAAAAGGCTACCTTCAGCTGATACAGGCTCACGGGGGGGATTTGTTCAAAGGCATATTCCGCGGGATTTTTAAAAAAGGCGATTTTACATGTTTCGATATCGGAATGAACATTTTCCCGGCATATCTGCTCGGAATTGTTGCCCAAATTGTAAATATTGCCGGCATTATTGTTTCCGTTTGCATCGGCAGCGGGATAACAACGGTTCTGCTTTCAATCTTGCAGATTCTCTTCAACAGCTATATAGTTGCATTTGTTGTCGGACTTATTGCAACGATCGACATGTGGAAGATTATTCCGGCTAAAACTGCTAAGAAAATACTTTATATATTCACATTTCCGATTTACATGATGACCTATCTGCCCATTTCCGTTGCTGCGATATTCAGCAAGGCAAGCTGGGTTCCGACGGTTCATGAATGCACGCGCAGCCTTGATGATCTGCGCGGCAAGTCGGAGAAGTCGGAAACGGAAACTCTCGAAAAGCGTGACCGTACGCACACGCTGAGAAAAGCGGTTAACGGCAATGAGGCCGAAATTGAAGATTGAGCAAATGCACCGGTGAATCAGTTTGCTTAATGCAAGCTGATTTTCTGCGGTGATTGCCGCTGCTCGGAGAGATAAACGGCGCATGAAAGTGAGCTTTAGTCAAAACATGAAGTTTGTATGCAGTTTGCGGGCACCGCTCTTTTGAGTGGTGCTTGTTCGTTTATTTACGGGAATAAAGCCGTGAGTTTTAATGAGAACAGCCGTTGCATAGAGAACGATAACCGGATTCAATAACGATTCGGTGCCAATAAGGATTTTTTGGAAGCATATAAACAGGCACCGCAGTCCGAACCGGGCTGCGGTGCCTGACTTTAAGTTTTGTCATGCTGCACAGGCGCTTGCTTATGCATCATGACTGTTTAGCTTTTTCAGCCGTTCATTGCCATGCGCATGATAGCAAGAGCCTCGGATGCGGTAACGGTGCCGTCGCCGTCGAGGTCAGCATGTGCGAGCTGGCTTGCGGTGAGAGTGATGGTACCCATTGCGCCGCGCATTGCGAGCAGTGCGTCGGAAACGGTTACGATGCCGTCGCCGTCAACGTCGCCGTCTGCCATGCCTGCATCGCCGGAGAATGCAACATTGTCGATCTTGACGCAGTCATTGCCGCCGTTTACACTGCTGTCTTTGCTGTAGGACCATTCAAAGGTGTATGCGCCGTCGGCAGCTGCGGTGTAGGTGTAGGTTGCCCATGCACTGTTGGTGTTGCCGGAGAGCTTCTGAACTTCGGTGCCGTTTGCTTTGAAGCGGTACCAGTCATAATTGTTTTCACTGCTGTAGAAATAGTCGAAGGTGAGGGTATCGCCTGCGGACATCTGAACAGTTGTTGAAACGGAAGCGGTGGAGTTGCCGACACCTGCATTGTTGGACTTTGCAAGGAATCTGTCGCCTTCGGTAACGGCTTCAAAGCCGTAGGGCTGGCTGGTGCCGAACTGGAGAGAACCGCCCGCAACGTTAAGGGAATCGAACAGGGAAGTGTCGATATTGACGGTTGCTTCGCAGGTTGCGGTGCCGAATACGGAACCGTTGACCATAACGGTGCAGGTGATGGTTGCGGTGCCCGCGCTGATACCGGTGACGGTTGCTTTGCGCTTGTTGCCGGTAACGGTTGCAACGGATTCGTTGGAGCTGGTCCAAACGAGCTCATAGTTGTTCGCATTTTCAGGCTGACGAACAAAGTTGATTTCTGCAGTCCTGCCGATGTACATCTCAACTGCATTCTGCTGGAGGCTGAAGCCGGTGATGTCAACGGGCTCCGGGTTGCCGAAAAGCGTCCACTGGCTGTTTACAGTCTGTGCGCTGTCGGGATTTGCGGGGAAGGGATCGTCCTCGCTCATAACGATGGGCCATGCGTCGCCGTAAGGATCGCATGCGCCGTGCTCTTCAACCATGAGGTTGAAAGCATCTGCAACGGTTGCGGGATCATCCGCATTCTTCATTGCATTCCAGAAGGTTTCTTCGTACATATAGTCGCCGACGAAGGTAACGCTCTGGGAATAACCGTAAACAACGCCTGCACCTGCGCGGAGAAGCGCATAACCGGTGGTGCCCTGACCCTGGCGTTTCATGCCTTCGCAGATCGCCATCCAAACAAAGCAGTTGGAAAGGGTGTCGGGCGCATGGTTTTCAATGTAACGACCGTCGATCCATGCTGCGCTGCCGGATCTGACTGCCCAACCGTTGTTGTAGTCTTCCTGAGTGATGCCGCTGCTGGTGGTCAGGCAGAGGTAGGAAGAAGTGCCGGACTGGCTGCCGTGGCTGTCGAAAATAACAACGCCCTTATCCGGGAAATTTTCAGCAATTGCGGGACCGGTTGCCGAAGTGCTCTGGATAAGAAGGTATTCGCCGCCGGTTGCTTCCGCGATGGACTGTGCTTCACGCTTATACTGATCGGTGAAGGTGCTGTCGTGGCCGTAGTAAGGAGCAATGAGGAATACGTTGGGGGATTCTGCATCCTTAAGGGCAACGCTCTTTTTGTTGCCTTTGGTGAGAACAACGCCTTCCTCAACGGGTGCGCAGTCGGTGTTGAGTTCGTTGCGGAGCCTGTAATTGTATGCACAATACATGCCGTCAACGGTGAAGTAGAAGCCGTCCTTCGTGAAGTCGGAGAAGCTGTCCTTATCAACGGTGTTGAGGTTCAGCGCAGCGGTGTAAACTGCATTGATAACCTCGGTGCGGCTCATGCCCTGAGCAAGAGCGTCTGCTTCGGCTGCATCGAGTGCCGCCCAAGCGTTGTCGAGTTTGCGCATTGCTGCTGCTTCGTTAACGAGACCGTCAACATTCTCTGCAAGAGATGCAACGGGAATCATTGCGAAAGCCATGATGAGCGCAAGCGCAAGAGAAAGGAACTTACGGGTTTTCATTTCTTTTCCTCCTGAAAAACTGTGCGCGGGACAACCGAACAAGCCGGTTGTCTCAGCAAGGTTTATTATATCATCTTCGGTTGAAATGTCAATATTTGAAATGTCAATATAATGAGACGGAAAGATGAAAGAATACGCCCGGACGGAAAAGCCGAACGGAAACCGGGCTTAACATTATAGCGCGCAGGAGAAAAGCAGAATAGAGACAAAATAAAATACGTCCGCCGGAAAATGCTGCCCGGCAGACGTATAACAAATGCAGCCGCGTTGCGCCGCATCATTTTAAATTCAATTCATTCATTGCTGTGTTGACTGTTACAGTCCCATTGCACGCCTTGCAATAAGAATTGCATCGGGAAGGCCGATGACGCCGTCGCCGTTCATGTCAGCGGCATCAAGGGATGCGCCTTCAAGAGTAAGCACTTCGATTGCATGACGCATTACCTGCAATGCGTCCGCAATGGTAACGCTGCCGTCAAGGTTGACGTCACCCATTGCGGGAAGAATGTTGAACGGACAGTTGGTAAGCACTGTTGGAACTTCGTAATCACGGCCGTTGGCGTGATGGAAGATCTCTGCGGAGCGAATGCCGGCATGATTTACGGCAGGCAGCGAACCGTGCCAGGTTTCGGGCATGTCTGCGCTGACGGTAAGAAGATTTCCGGTCATTTCAACGCCGGCTTCACATTCGAAGGATATGTAATAACCCTGAATCAAGGCGAAACGGTCAACATAAATAATATCGGCTTCAATTTCGTAATGTCCGCCGGCGGCTTCGATCCGCTCAAGAATATCACCGGGGATAACGGTGTGCTCGAGTTCCTCCATAACAGCGGGGGTGGTGACGGCGATCGTGCCGCTGTGAACTACCTGCGTGCCGCCGCATGCAACGGGTGCGCAGTCGAAAGAAACTTCAATGCGTTCACCGATGCGGACATCATTTGCTGTTGCCGTGATGCCGATAAGACTCAGCTGAGGTTCTTCGGGTTCGCCCGTTCCGGAGAAGGCAACATTGTCGATTTTGACGCAGTCGCTGCCGCCGTCGGTCAGTTCGTCCTTAACGTAGCTCCATTCAAAGTGATACAGCCCCGCTTCGGGTGCGGTGAAGGTATAGCTGCTGAATCCGGTCATATTCGTGTCGGCATATTTCTGGTATTCAACGTCGTTAACTTTGAAGTAATAGTAGTCGTAATCGGTTTCGCTGCTGTAGAAATAGTCAAACGAAAGCGTATCGCCTTCCGCCATGCGGATGGTTGTGAGCAGCACGGCGGTGGTATTGCCCATGCCGGCATTGTTGGTCTTTGCAATCAGTCGGTCTCCCTCGGCAACGGGAACGAAGCTGTATTCCGCACTCGTGCCGAATTCAAGACTGCCGCCTTCAACGTTGACGGCTTCGGCAAGGGTTTCATCGGGAGTTACGGAAACGGAAACCGTTTCGGTTCCGATAATGCTGCCGTTCACGCTGACGGAGCAGGTGATTTCGGTTTCGCCGCGGCCCATACCGGTGATGACGGCTCTGCATCTGCTGCCTGCATAAGGTTCAACGATCGCAACGGACTCGTCCGCACTCGTCCATGTTGTGACAAAGTTATTTGCATTTTCGGGAACAAGGGACATATTGACGTTCACGGTTTGCGCCATCTTAATATCCGCGCTTGTGATGTCAAGGCTGAATCCGGTAAGATCAACAAGGGGGAAGCTGCCCCAGAGTTTCCATGTGCTGTTGACGGTCTGCGCACTGTCGGGATTTGCGGGGAAAGCGTCAACATCACTCATAACAATAGGGTATGCATTGCCGTAAGGGTCGCATATGCCGTGTTCTTCAACCATTTGAGCAAAGGCTTCCGCAACGGTGGCGGGGTTTTCAAAATCCTTCATAAGGTTCCAGAAAGTCTCTTCGTATACATAATCGCCTGCGAAAGTGACGCTCTGAGAATAGCCGTAAACAACGCCTGCACCCGCGCGAAGCAGTGCTGCACCGGTGGTGCCTTGGCCGCTGCGCTTCATACCTTCGCAAATTGCCATCCAAACGAGACAGTTTGAAAGGGGTGCAGGGGTATGGTGTTCAATATAACGACCGTCGATATATGCGGCGCTGCCGGCATAAACCGCCCAACCGTTGTTGTAATCTTCCTGAGTGATGCCGGAACTTGTTGTCAGGCAGAGGTAGGAAGAAGTACCGTCCTGGGTGCCGTGGCTGTCAAAAAATACAACGCCTTTATTCGGGAAATTTTCTGCGATTGCGGGACCGGTCGCTGCCGTGCTCTGGATAAGCAGGTAGTCGCCGCCGGTTGCGTCCGCGACGGACTGCGCTTCACGCTTGTACTGATCGGTGAAGCTGCTGTCGTGACCGTAGTAAGGTGCAATGAGAAATACGTCGGCGGATTCGGCATCCCTGAGGGCTTCGGTTTTTCCGCTGCCCTTTGAAAGAACAACGCCTTCCTTAACGGGTGCGCAGTCGGTGTTGAGTTCATTGCGGAGTCTGTAGTTGTATGCACAATACATGCCGTCAACGGTGAAGTAGAAGCCGTCCTTCGTGAAGGCGGAAAAGCTGTCCTTATTAACGGTGTTGAGGCTCAGTGCAGCGGTGTAAACCGCATTGATGACCTCGGTGCGGCTCATGCCTTGAGCAAGAGCGTCTGCTTCGGCTGCATCGAGTGCCGCCCAAGCGTTGTCGAGTTTGCGCATTGCTGCTGCTTCGCCTGCAATGCCTTCGATGCTTTCCGCAAAAGCGGCAGCGGGAAGAACTGCAAACGCCATGATGAGCGCGAGCAGAACAGCCGTCAGTTTACGAGTTTTCATGTGTTCCTCCTGAGTTTTGCTTTGCGGCGGAAAACGATGAATGCCAATTCTCTGCCGCATATTGTATTTTAGCATCTGCCCGCAGAATGTCAAGAAAAAATATCGATCCTGACGAAGTTGATATTTACGTTTAAAAGCTGTTTCAAATTTAAAACCCGTTTTGAATGAATATACCGATTTCGGCTCTTTTCACATCTGCGTTTCTGTGGTATAATAAATTGATTTGGAGCAGGTATTGCTCCGCATTTCGGAGGTACAAAAGTGGCACGAAGCATGACAGGGTTCGGTCATGCGGTCGTTTCAAAAGACGGCCGCGAATTGTCGATTGAACTGAAATCGGTCAATCATCGCTTTTTGGATCTTGCGCTCAGAATGCCGCGCTCGCTTGCCTTCCTTGAGGACACGGCGCGGAACACGCTCGGCACGATGCTTGCGCGCGGCCATGTTGACATTTTTGCCAATTACCGCAACACGCGGAACGATTCAAAAAAAGTTGAAATAAACATGCCGATGCTCTCGGCATATATGACCGCCGCCCGGCAGGCGGCGGAGGAACTCGGCATTGAAAACGATCTGACACTGTCGCGTGCGCTGAGGCTTACGGACATCGTTTCCGTGACCGAGGCCGACGACGACAGGCCCGCGCTTGCGGAACTGATGAAAGAGGCCTTGACCCGCGCCGCAAACGAACTTATCGCAATGCGTATGCGCGAGGGTGAAAGGCTTTCATCCGACATGAAAACACGACTCGGCGTGATTGCGGATATTCGCGAAAAAATCTCGGAGCGCGCCCCGCTTGTCGTTGAAGAACAGCGAAAAAAGCTTAACGAACGCATTGAAAGCCTGCTCTCCGAAACGGAAATCGACAGGGCGCGCCTTGCAACGGAAATTGCATTATTCGCGGATAAAGTCAGCATCGACGAGGAGCTTGTCCGTCTTTCGAGCCATATTGCCGCGGCAGGCGAACTGCTTGAAAACAGTGGTTCTGTCGGCAGAAAACTGGATTTCATCGTCCAGGAGATGAATCGCGAGTTCAACACCATCGGTTCAAAAGCGAACGATAAAACAATTGCGTCTCTTGTTATCGACGGCAAAGCCGAGCTTGAGAAGATGCGCGAACAGGTGCAGAACTTTGAATAAACCTAAAACCGAGTTTCGGCATTCGTTCCGCAATTCGGCAGCAGTGCTGTGTGCGGTTTGCACAAGGGCATCAAAAGAAATAAAGAGGGTACAAACACTATGATGAAAAAACGCGGCATGCTGATCGTCATTTCCGGCCCTTCCGGCGTCGGCAAAGGCACTGTTGCAAACAGATTGCTTGAAAAACACGACAACATCTGCTTCTCCGTTTCCGCAACGACCCGCGCAATGCGTGAGGGTGAGGCGGAAGGCGTGAATTATTTTTATAAAACAACCGAGGAATTCGATACAATGATAGAACAGGGAGAATTCCTTGAATACATGCGTGTGTTCGGCAAGAATTACTACGGCACGCCGAAAAGCTACGTTGAATCAAAGCGCAGCGAAGGCATAAGCGTTTTGCTTGATATCGATGTCAAAGGTGCAATGCACGTTAAAAACAATTGCCCCGATGCAATAACGATTTTCATTGCGCCCCCTTCACTGGCGGAGCTGCACAGGCGGCTTGTGGGCAGAGGGACGGAGACTCCCGAAGCGGTTGCCCGAAGGTTTGAAGAGGCAAGAACGGAACTTGAATACATTCCGAAATACGACTATGTTGTTGTGAACGATGAAATTGAGTCGGCCGTTCAAAATATCGAATGCATACTCAATGCCGTCGGATGCACTCCCGAATATAACCGCGAGCTTTTGCCCGCGCTGCTCGGCGAAACTTTCTCCGAGTGACGAACGGTGCTGCGGAGGGCGGGCCGCATGATAATCGTATAATAGTTTTAAATTGAGCGTTAAATTTATTGAATACTTACTGTTGGAGGTAACATAATGAGTCACCAAATGAATCATCCGCCGGTTGTTGAACTGGAAAACATCGCGGGCTGTCGCTATATGCTTGTAACAGCCGTTGCAAAGCGCGCAAGGCAGCTGCTTGTTTCAAAGGAAGAATCATCCGACAAAAAGCCTGTTGCAAAGGCTGTTGACGAACTGTACAACGGCGAGCTCTGCGTCAGGTATCCTGCCGAATACTATCAGACTTCCGAAAAATAATCCGTAACTGCGGAACATTCAAATCAAGCTTTATATGTTATGCGCCGAAAGGCGGGGGTGAACAGCATGTTTGCAAGGGTAATAGTTGATATTTCAAATGCCAATGTAAACAGGCTGTTTACTTATGCCGTTCCGGAAGAAATCAGTCTGTGCGAAGGGCAGCGCGTTATCGTTCCGTTCGGGCGGGGGAACCGACCGATTGAGGGCTTTGTGCTTGAACTTGTCGATGAACCGGGAACGGAGCGTGAGCTTAAATCCGTCGTGCGAACGATTGAGCCGTACTCGGCGCTGCTGCCCGATCAGCTCAAGCTTGCGGATTGGATGTGCAAAGCGTACCATTGCACAACCGCCGATGCACTTCGGGTCATGATTCCCGCCGCGCTGCGCGGTTCAAAAGTCAAAGAAAAAAAAGTGCGCACTCTGCACATTGCGGACAATCTTGATATTGAAGCAGTGCGTGCTTCAATGCTGAAAAAAGACGGAACGCCGCGCGCGCCGAAGCAGTTTGAAGTTTTTTCTCTGCTTTTATCGGGCAGAGCGGAGCTTTCCGCAAGCGATATAAATGCGTTCGTGCCCGGTGCGGGCGCAGCTGTTGCCGCACTTGTTAAAAAGGGCATTCTTGTTGAACAAGGGCGCGAAACCTATCGAAATCCTTTTGCAAACAGAGATATTCAGTCGACGGAGCCGCTGCCGCTTCTTCCGGCGCAGCAAAACGCACTTGAAAAAATCAAATCCGCCGATGCCGGAAGCTGTCTGCTTCTTCACGGTGTCACGGGGAGCGGAAAGACCGAAGTTTATATGCAGGCAATTGCGAACGTGCTTGAAAACGGCGGCGGCGCAATTGTTCTTGTCCCGGAAATATCACTGACACCGCAGACAACGGACAGATTCAGGAGCAGATTCGGAAACAATGTTGCCGTTCTGCACAGTCATTTGAGCGACGGTGAACGTTTTGACGAATGGCGGCGGATACGCTTCGGCAAGGCAAGGGTCGTTGTCGGCG
>ERZ779840.3548-NODE-3548-length-12178-cov-6.122577_pt1 | contig 12178 bp, 6 predicted proteins | sample MGYA00511561_ERZ779840 | MGnify/ENA primary metagenome ERZ779840 (study PRJEB29588, sample SAMEA2162036) | human gut metagenome | biome: human gut; feature: human-associated habitat; material: faeces | place: Denmark | collected 2008/2010 ...
TCCGAGCGCCGGACGACATTCACTTTTTAACGCGGGATGAGCAAATCAGATTTCTTGAAGTTGCAAAACGCTCTCACAACTATAATCAGTACGCGCTGATCCTTGAAACCGGTTTGCGCACCGGCGAGATGATCGGACTGACGTGGGATGCGATAGATTTCCAGAACCGGACGCTGACGGTCAACAAAACCTTGGAGTACCGCCACAAGCAGCACTTTTGGTGTGCAGGACCACCGAAAACGCAGCAAAGCTATCGCACCATCCCGCTGACGGATCGGGCCTATGAAATTCTGAAAGAAATCAAGGACAAGCGCCCTTGGCAAAAGGAATCTCCGCTGCTCTCACAAACACTGGAATATATCGACCGGCGAACGGGGGCAATCTCCCGGCTGGTCATGCGTGATCTTGTCTTTATCAACTGGCGTACCGGGGAACCGGCGAAAAACAGTTCCTATGATACCCACCTTTACAAGCTATGCGACGAAGCAGGAATTGAAAAATTCTGTATGCACGCTTTACGCCATACCTACGCCACAAGAGCGATTGAATGCGGCGTACAGCCCAAAGTGCTGCAAAAGCTGCTTGGTCACGCAAGTATAAAAACAACGATGGACAGATACGTCCATGTTACATCTGAATCCTTGGATCAGGCTGTGCGGCAATTTGAATCAGGCAGGGTTTCCTAGCATATAAGTCCATGCGAAAATGGCGTAAACCAAACGCGCCGGATTCCGGAAGCCCTTGAAAATCAAGACATTTTAAGGAGATAGAGAAAACTATGAAATTAGGTATCGGAAGAATTTGACCTGATTTCATAAATCTATAAAGAAGCATAAATGCCCGTAAATCCTTACGGAAACAAGCTTTTTCAAATTTCAAGGGGCATAAAACTCCACGCTGTTTCATAAAGCTGCACGCCAAAATGGTACAGTCGTGGTACAGTAGATTGAAGTGCCGAGAAAAGCCCCTATGCAGAAATAATTATACTATGACAATGAAATGCTAAAGCGGATGTCCGAGGGAAAGGCCTCAGACATCCGCTTTTGTTCTTATAGATATGCTTTTTCCCTCTTCGCGGCAAGGCAAATGGAATCCGTGAAGTATTTGCCGATTTGGAAGCCAAGTTGCACGAAATCGTGTGCCGCGAAACTGTGAACACGGAACGCTGTTCAGGAAAGAATCTTATGGAATCGGACTTAATCCCATGACTTCGTGAACTGGAAAATATGCTGATTCGATCAATGTATCATATTCGGTTCTCAGAATTTCCCAGAACGGAAATTTCGCTTTTCAAATCTGTCTACATGGATGCTAGACAGAACGAATGAAAATATGCCGTGATAAGGGTTGAAAATCAAGGATTTTCTTCGCTGTAAGCAATGCAGGAAAACTTCCCCCTGTGATGATATTCCTTGCATGGATTTGGCGTTAGAGCGCAAATAAGTGTTGATTTTGGCGCTGTTTTGAGGCCATCGGAGCACAACGGATAAGCGCTTTTGCGATGCCTATTCAGGAGCTGACAGGGGTTTCTTTGCGGGCATCGCTAACCCCCTATTGATTGATCCCGGTTTCAAACATCTTCGCCAGCTCCGTGCCGCTCTCCTGCATCTCTCTTGGAAACAACGCATAAGGTGTAGTTATAGTCTGATAAAGCCGTAACAGAAAAAGTGGAGTTGTGCGGCTAAAATAATTCAGAAAAACGTGTAATATATAGTTTGATAACTCCAGAAAAATGTGATATGCTATTGGCGTACTAAAGGAAGGCTGGTGAGTCGCATGAAACGCAATGCAATTCAGGAACTTGTAGCATGGAAGTCCAGTGAAGACCGCAAGCCGATGGTGCTGAAAGGTGCCCGGCAGGTGGGAAAAACCTGGCTGATGAAAGAGTTCGGGCAGAACTACTACGACAGCTATGTCTACTTCAACTTTGATGAGGAAGATGAGCTGAAATCCATCTTTGAGGCCAATAAAAATCCCCAGCGGATCATCGAACTGCTGTCCCTGATCACCGGGGAGAAAATTCTTCCGGAAAAAACACTGATTATTTTCGACGAGATTCAGGAGTGCCCGGAAGCACTAAATACTTTGAAATATTTCAAGGAAAAGGCCAACGAATACCATGTAATCGCCGCGGGCAGTTTGCTGGGAACCCTCCTGGCGCAGCCCAAGTCCTATCCCGTGGGCATGGTCAATCTGCTGGACATCTATCCGCTGACTTTTGACGAGTTTCTGGAGGCCACGGATGAGAGCCTGTACGCCTACTATTCCAGTATCCAAAAAGAGCAGCCGATCGAGGAAATTTTCCACAATCGGCTGCTGGAGGCATTCAACTATTACCTGATCATCGGCGGAATGCCGGAGTGTGTCTCCTCGTGGATCGCCCATAAGGACCCGGCAAAGATCTCGCAGATTCAGAAGGAACTGATTGAGGTCTACGAAAACGATTTTTCTAAACACAACGGCAAAGTCAACAGCGGACGCATTCTGATGGTGTTCCGCAGCATTGTGGCCCAGCTGGCAAAGCCAAACGAGAAATTTATGTACGGAGCTGTCCGCGAGGGTGGCCGGGCCCGAGATTTTGAGGAAGCCATCGAGTGGCTGGTCTCCGCCGGGATGTTGAATCGCGTCTACAATGTCTCTAAGATGGAGCATCCTCTGGCAGCCTTTGACAAACTGGACCAGTTCAAACTCTTCGTGTTCGACACAGGTCTGCTCAAACACATGGCAGGCATTGATAACAGTGCCATTCTGCTGAAGACGGATTATCAGTTCAAGGGTCCGCTGACGGAAAACTATGTCCTGCAGCAGTTTCGCGGCCAGTTCGATGTGGAACCCCGCTATTACTCCGATAAAAACAGTGAAATTGATTTCCTTATCCAGTACGGCACCAAAATCATCCCCGTGGAAGCCAAGGGCGGCGAGGATAAATCCGCTCCTTCCTTTAAAAAGTATATCGCCGACCGTCAGCCGGAGTACGCCCTGCGCTACTCCAAGCGGGGTTACCGGAAGGATGGAGCCATTACCAACCTTCCATTATACCTGGCACGAAAGACAAAAGAACTGCTTTGACAAAGCAGCTCCTCACACTCACTGTGAGGAGCTGCATATCTCTGGTGGCAAGGTCTTTTCACAGCTTCAAAGGGCTTGTTTTTGCCCAAATAATATGTTAGTATGTTTACATGCATACTTTTTGAAGGGAGGATAACTGCAGATGGGTAAACGCAAGAAGGACCTGTCTGAATTCGGCGAATTTCTTGTAGCAGAAATTTGCAAAACAGGCATGAGTAAGGTCGATTTTTGTACAGCGGTTGGGATCAACAAGCCGTACTTCTATGAGAGTTTAGCTGGCACGCCCCCATCGCAGGAAATTCTCGAGAAAATGCTCGAAGTGCTGGATGCAAATCTTCTTACGGAAGATAAGATTAAATCCAATGACTTGTTTGACAAGGCTGCTAAATGCAGGCAGGAAATACCGACTGATATCAAAGATCTAATCAGAACCAATCCGGATGAATGGAACAATATTCGGACAGTATTGAAGGAAATGCTTTCCGGCGCAAAATAGAGAATGGAGTATCATTATGAATGAACGGTTAAATCGCTTTACAAGCCTGCTGAAACAGATTTTTGAACTCGATAAATCAGATCTTGATTTTGGTATCTATCGCGTTATGAACCTCCGCAAGGCACAAATTGAAGAATTCCTGACAGAGCGTCTGCCGCAGATGGTACAGGAAACACTTGCTCCCTTCGCGCAGGGCAGCAAGGAAGAAATCCGCGCCAAAATGAAGCAAATTGAGGATAGCGTGTCAGAAATGGGCATGACTGTGGATGCGCTCCCCGATACTGCTCAGAAGAAGCAGCAGTATTTGCAGATCCAGAAGCAGCTTGCGGAAGGTGCTGATCTGGCCGCACTGGAGACGGACGTGTATTCTGCGCTATATTCCTTCTTTAACCGGTACTATGAGGATGGAGATTTTATTTCCAAGCGTCGGTACAAGGAAGGCGTGTACGCTATCCCCTACGAGGGCGAGGAAGTAAAGCTCTACTGGGCAAATCAGGATCAGTACTACATCAAAACCAGCGAGAATTTCAAAGATTACACCTTCGTTTTCGACGGGATCACTGTCCATTTCCGCTTGGTGGACGCTACCACGGAGCAGAACAACAACAAAGAGAGCAAGGACAGCAAGCGCACTTTCATGCTCTTTACGGAGGATGAAGAAACACACCCGGGCATCAAGCGATTTGAATATGATCCGGATGCTGCGGAAATCGTGATCCGATTCGTGTATGATATTCCCGCAGACAAGAAAAAGAAGTATGCAGAGGAGAACTATGCCGCAATTACCCAATGGCTGCTTTCTCTGCGGCGGGCAGAGATGAATCCCCTGATCGCGCCTATCCCCACAGGCAAGGGCAAGGAGACCACTACCCTGATAGAGAAGCATCTGAAGGGCTATGTTGCAAAGAACACCTTCGATTATTTCATCCACAAAGATTTGCGTGGTTTTCTTACACGCGAGCTGGATTTCTTCATTAAGAGTGAAGTTATGCATCTGGAGGATCTGGACACCGACAGCGAAGTCCGTGTGGAGACCTACCTTGCCAAGGTGAAAGCCATCAAGCGCGTCGGTAAAATCATCATCGATTTCCTTGCGCAGATTGAGGATTTCCAGAAGAAGCTGTGGCTGAAGAAGAAATTCGTGGTGGAAACCAACTGGTGCATCACGCTGGACAAGATCGACGAATCCTTCTGGCCGGAGATTATCGGGAACAAAGCGCAGATTGATGAATGGATCGCCATGTACGCCATCGACGAAGCGGAAGGCTGGACGAACCCGCCGTCCGTCGATTTTCTGCGCCGGAATCAGAATCTGATCATCGATACCAAGCATTTCTCCAATACGTTCCAATTCAAGCTGCTCGAAAGCATCCCGGATTTGGACGAGCAGACGGACGGCTTAATGATCAATGGCGACAATTTTCATGCGTTGAATTTGCTTCAAGTGAAGTATCACAAAGCTCTCAAGTGCATGTATATAGACCCTCCGTACAATGCTAAATCCAGCGAGATAATGTATAAAAATACGTTTAAGCATTCAGCGTGGCTTAGTTTGATGGAAAGCAGGCTCGGATTGTCAGAGCCGCTTCTGTCTGATTCGGGTGTTGGCGTAATTGCAATTGATGAGATTGAACAGACAAAACTCGGCGAATTATTAAAGGCTGCTGCCCCGACTAAAAACAGCGTTGCTGTAACAATTGTCCACAACCCGTCGGGACAGCAGGGCGATAATTTCTCATTCACAAACGAATTTGCTTATTTTATTTTTCCGGATGAAAAAGACATCATCGGATTGGAAGTCCGCCCTGAAGTGGAATGGGATACACGAACCTTCAGAGATAACTCTGGAAACAGCAATTTGCGAACGGATGCAGCCAACTGTTTCTATCCCATTTTCGTAAAGAATGATCAGATCATCGGTTTTGGTGATGTGTGCCCGGATGAGTTCCATCCGGAATCCAGAAATGCCGTTCATTCTGATGGAGTGATTGCTGTATATCCTATTGATAACAACGGGATTGAAAAGAAATGGGTTTTTGAGCGTGGAACCGTGGATAGCATTCTTGACGAATTGTGGGTAAAGCAAACTTCAGACCCAATGGACGGGATTGATATTATGCGGACGAAAAAACGTTTCCGCCATAAAACTACTTGGACGGATAAAAAGTATTCCGCTAATAGTTATGGATCCGCTCTGCTTACCGCTATGGGAGTGCCATTTTCATATCCAAAGTCTATCTTTAACGTGCAAGAATGCATTGAAGCAGCATTCGGAGGGAAAAAGCACGGTACGGTTATTGACTATTTTGCAGGATCGGGAACCACTGCTCATGCAATAATGAATCGCAATTTCGGAGATGGCGGTAGCCGCAAGTACATTCTTATAGAGATGGGAGAGTATTTTGAAAACGCAACGATGCTCCGTGTGAAAAAGGCATCATATGCAGTCGATACAAAAGCATGGAAAAATGGCAAACCGCAGAACCGAAATACCGGTATCTTCCAGATCATCAAGTATATGCGCCTTGAGAGCTACGAAGATGCCCTTTCCAATATCCAGCTTTCCGACAACGGCGGACAACTCAAGTCGCTGCTGGGCGAGGATTACATGATCCACTATATGGTGGATTTTGAGAGCCGCGGCAGCCTGCTGGACGTGGAGGCTTTCTCCAATCCCTTCGCCTACACTATGAAGATCACCGAGAAGAATGAATGTAAGGAGCGCAGCATCGATCTGTGCGAGACCTTCAATTATCTGATCGGTCTGACGGTCACCCGGCAGAGCGCTATCTCCTACTGGCTCAGCAAGCCCGCCGAGCATCCTGCTTACGAAGGCGCTGTGGAGTTGGTCAGCGATATCAGCGGACAGTACGCCTTCCGGCAGATCGAAGGCACCTTGCCCGACGGTCGCCGCGCACTGGTAATTTGGCGCAGCGTGACGGATGACATTGTTGCCTCCAATGCGGCGCTGGATGCGTATTTCACCACCTACCGCAATAACGCCGAAGATCGCAAGTATGACGTGATTTTCGTCAACGGCGACAGCAACCTTGAAAATCTGCGCGGTAAAAGCGAAGGCTGGACGGTGCGGATGACGGAAACCGAATTCAAAAATCGTATGTTCGAGGAGGCGTGAGTATGGCAGGAAGAACCGCCCCGCAGGCCTCTTTCGACGATCAGCTCGTGCTGTTCCGCTATTTCCTGCATGAGCTAAAAATCGACTCCATCAGTGCTCTCAGTGAAAAGCTGAACAGCAGCGAATACGAGGGCGTCAACGAAAGCGGCAACACATATTTCTACACCTATATCGCCCGTATCTGCCAGATGCGAGGCGCTGCTGTCACGCCGGAAAAACTGCGCCTGTATGATGAAAACATCTGCCGTCACACCCGCCAGATCGGAGAGAAGCGCGGCGGGCTGCAATGGAAGTATTTCCAGTATGTCGCCCTGCTCTTCACGGAAATGTATCTGGATCGGTATTTTTCCGACGCGGACACATTTTGCACTGATCTCAATGAATGGCTGCGGCAGGTCAAAGACCGGTCCCTCGGGCTCATTGATTTTCAGCCCTATACGACGGATAAACTAAACAAGCTGGCTTTTATGTGCGCCACCGGCAGCGGCAAAACGCTGATCATGCACATGAACATTCTGCAGTTTCTGCATTATTTCAAGCGGGCCAAGCGGATCAACAGCAGGCTGTCCATTAACAAGGTTATCGTGCTGGCGCCCAACGAGGGTATGAGTAAACAGCACCTGGATGAGCTTGCCCTGTCGTCCATCCCGGCGGCGATGTTTGAGAAGGATCGCGGTTTCGGCAAGCAGCAGGATGATGTGATCGTAATCGATATGAACAAGCTGAAGGAGGAAGGCAAGGTCAAGACCGTCTCCGTCGATAGCTTCGAGCAGAACAATCTGGTGCTGGTGGATGAGGGGCATCGGGGCCTGTCCGGCGACGTGTGGTACGATTACCGCACCCGTCTTTCCGAAGAAGGCTTTGCCTTTGAGTATTCCGCCACCTTCAAACAGGCGCTGAAAGCCAATGCCACCGGCAATACCCAGCAGGCCAGAGACGCTCGGGCACTAATGGAGGAATATGGTAAATCCATCATTATGGATTATTCCTACAAGTATTTCTACAGCGACGGATACGGCAAGGACTACCGCATTTACAATCTGCAAGGTACCGTGGATCCTGAACAGAAGCATTTGTATTTGGTCGGATGCCTGCTGTCCTTCTATCAGCAAATGAAGCTGTTTGAGGTCAATGCGGATGCGCTGCGGGAATTCCGGATCGAAAAGCCCCTACTGGTGTTTGTGGGCAACCGTGTTACCGCGCCGGTCAAAAGCAGCGGTCTTTCGCAGGCGGAAAAGGATCTGCTCACAGACGTGGAAGAAGTGCTGCTTTTCCTCAACAAATTCCTGAGCAACCGCACGCAATCGATCGAGCATATCCGCGCCGTGCTGAACGAAGATACCGGACTGATCGATGCCAGCGGCAAAGAGCTGTTCTATCAGGATTTCCGCGCGCTGCAGGGTATTTTCGGTTTAGAGCCGAATCCGGCCAAAATCTTCGCGGACGTCCTCCGTATCGTATTCAACACCGACGGGAACGCTGACGAACCTCGCCTGCGGATGGAGAATATCAGGCAGGTTTCCGGTGAGATTGGCTTGAAGGTGGGCGAATACGGCGATTATTTTGGCGTCATCAACATTGGCGATACGTCCGGTCTGCTGAAAAACTGTGAGCAGAAGGGCATCATCGTCAGCAACGAGGAATTCGTTTCGGAATCGCTGTTCCGAAATATCAATAAGCCGAATTCCAATATCAAAATGCTGATTGGCTCCCGCAAGTTTACAGAGGGCTGGAACAGCTGGCGTGTTTCAACCATGGGATTGATCAACTTTGCAAAAGGCGAGGGATCGCAGGCCATTCAGCTTTTCGGACGCGGTGTACGTCTGAAAGGCTACAACGGATGCCTAAAGCGTTCCCGCAAGCTGGATACCAATGTCACGCCTCCCGAACATATCGAGCTGCTGGAAACGTTAACCATATTCGGCGTGAAGGCTCAGTATATGGAAGATTTCAAGAGCTATCTGGAGCAGGAAGGCACGCCCACCAATGAAACGGTGCATGAGTATCGCCTGCCGGTGATTAGCCGGTTTGATGAAGTGAAAGGCAAAAAGCTCCACGTCATCAAGGTGAAAAACGGGGCAAATTTCAAACAGCAGGCTGCCCGATTGATCCTGGACAAGCCAGATCAGGGATTCCTGCGTTACCTGCTCAAGAGCAAAACAGTCATCGACTGCCGCAGCAAGATCCAGACGATAGATTCCACTTACAGTTTCAAAATCGAATCCATGCCGGAGCCGCGAACGCTCCCAGCGGATATTCTGCCTCTGCTGGATGTCCAGCGGATCTTTGAGGAGCTGCAGGAGTATAAGAGCGAAAAGCGGTATTTCAATATCAGCATTGTCAAGGACAGGCTGCTTGATATCCTGCGGGAGGACGGCTGGTACAGACTTCTGATCCCGCAAAACCATCTGGAAATCAATTCGATCGCAAAGCTGGAGGCGGCGACCGATTATGCCGTCATGGCGCTCAAATCCTATATGGATAAGTTTTTTAAGTATGAAAAAGAGCGCTGGGAGGCACCACGTCTGGAATATGCGATTCTGGATGCGGATGACAGCAATTTTGTCGATGAATACACGTTGACCTACGCGCAGCAGAGCGCGATGGATCCCACCGGCGATGAGCTGGAGGCTTTCGTTGCGGAGATGTCCGCTGTGCTGCAAGCGAATAACGGGCTCGACGTTTACAAAAAAGATCCTTTCCACGGCAAGCTGGTTCTGTTCGATTTTCGATCGCATCTGTACGCCCCGCTGATTTGTCTTGAAAAGAGCAATCTGAAAATACAGCTGTCGCCTGTTGCGCTGAACACCGACGAAATGAGGTTTGTGGACTATCTCAAGGCATACGTAGACAACCACGCAGCGGAGCTGGTGGACAAATCCCTGTATTTGCTTCGCAACAAGAGCAAGGTTGGCATGGGCTTCTTCGAGGCGGGCAATTTTTACCCTGATTACATCCTCTGGATTGATACGCCCGAAACGCAGTACATTTCGTTTATCGATCCGAAGGGCTTGATGCATATCCGACCAGATGATCCCAAGATCGAGTTTTATAAAACGATCAAGGAACTGGAGACCAGACTGGCACCTACGGCAGATGGCAAAACAGTTGTCCTCAATTCGTTCATCATGTCCGGCACTCCGGCCAGCCAACTACGTCAGTGGTGGCTCATGGAACGCCCTCAGCGAGAGGAAAAGAATGTGTACACCATTGATAATCCCGAATGCGTAGAACTGATGATTGATAGGATATTGGGAAAATAAGTTGCTAACCGAAGAACTATTAAACGAAAGAATCTCCGCCCACAAGTGTGAGCGGAGATTCTTTGCCTATTAAGCGCTTAGTACATGCCGCCCACGAGCACCTCGGTACCGGAATGTTTGCAATTTTCGTTTCCTATCATATTTCGAATGCTACGTGGTGGAAGCACCTGTTTCGTGGAAGGTACACGCCTCTCCGCGTTTTCGGAACAGTTGTAAATTTAGCCCTTGCGATCATAATGCTGGTATTCCACGCCGAAATGGTGTAAAAATGGTGTATGGAAAATCAGATTGCAGGCGCAAAAATGACACACTACTACTGCCCCCAAAAATCGAGTGATAGCTCTGATGAAACACACAACCATCGGCATGACCGCCCAACGGATATGCCGATGGTTGTTTCATTTTCTGCTGCATTTCGGGGCGAATATGGAGGAAAATATCGCCAGTACGTCGCTTGGATTTCCTGCCTATCTTGCCACTCCGCCTTGTGATAACGGCATTTCGTGTGCCAATAAAGGGTGGAATCCTCCCTTTGCGGGGCTTTGCTTGAATAGCAAAGCCTTATCTGAAATCATTTGTCGAATTTTGTATTTTATCAGTTATAACTTATATTTTTGTAATTTCTCCATTGAGTTTCAATCGTAAATGCGATATACTGTGGTCAGCCACGGAAGGAGGGTGAAGTTTTATGATCAAACGCGAACTGTATATGAGCCGTATCCGTCCGTTCATCGGAACGGAGCTAGTCAAGGTCATGACCGGTATCCGCCGCTGCGGGAAGTCGGTCATGTTGGAGCTGATTCAGCAGGAGCTTGCGGAGTCCGGCGTCAGCCGGGCGCAGTTTATCTCCATCAACTTTGAAGATATGAGCTATTCCCACCTACAAACCGCACAGGCGCTGCACGACGAAATCACTACAAGAGCCGCAGAAATAGAAGGCAAGGTCTATCTCTTTTTCGATGAGATACAGGAGGTTAAGGACTGGGAGAGGTGTGTCAACTCTCTCCGCGTTTCGCTGGATTGCGACATCTACATTACCGGTTCTAATGCAAAGCTGCTGTCCGGTGAGCTTGCGACCTATTTGGGCGGTCGGTATGTAGAGTTCGTAATTTATCCGTTCTCATTCGGGGAGTTCATGGAACTGTACCGTTCGATTGCTCCCGATGCGTCCATCCAGCAGTGTTTCCAAAAGTACCTGCTTGCCGGAGGTATGCCTTATCTCGCAAACCTCCGCTATGCGGATGCGCCGTCCAAGCAATATCTTCACGATCTGTTCAACTCTGTCCAGCTCAAGGACATCGTGAAGCGGAATAAAATCCGGGATGTTGATCTGCTGGAGCGGATCATTGCCAAGTTAAATTATGTAATCGACCATTCCGCTCAGGCAACGCAATCCGCCAAGTCAGCTGAGTGCCTTTCCTTAGAAGCAATGCGATTAACGAATGAACTCAATCGGAAAATGAATGATCCGAATATTTCCTCAGATTATCTGCTGGAACTTATTAAAAGGTGCGCCCAAGAGAAATACAATGCACTGCAAAATCAATCTGTGGGATGGCAGAATGAACTGCTGAAAAAGGAATTAGAGAGCCGTTCACCTTCGGAGTCGCTGGATGTTCAGCTGTTCCAAAAGGTCGTCTACAAAGTCTTGATTGCCTATGATACTACGGTTACTTTGCAGCTTATCAACCGTAAAATTTTTTAACCTGTATTGGAGGGATATAAAATGCAATCTCAACCACCTGTAAGGCAAAAAATCATTCGAGAAATCAAGCCATCACCTGTGCTGCAGGCTCGGACCAAGAACCACAAACTGAGGGTGGCAGCCTACTGCCGAGTCAGTACGGAACAGGAAGAACAGCAGACCAGCATCGAAAACCAAATAACCTATTATGAGGATCTCATTCGCTCAAACCCCGAATGGGAATACGCCGGAGTTTTTTCAGACGATGGCATCAGCGGAACCAGAGATGAGAACCGCCCCGGTTTTATGGAAATGATAAAGCAGTGCAAAAAAGGGAAAATCGACATGATACTGGCAAAGTCGCTATCCAGATTTTCCCGAAATACCCTGCAATGCATTTCGTACATACGAATGCTCAAGGATCGGGGCATTATCATCCGGTTTGAAAAAGAAGGGTTGGACACCTCTCGTGTGACCAGCGAGATATTCTTCACATGGACCAGCGCCTTTGCCCAGGGGGAAAGCGAATC
>ERZ779840.3553-NODE-3553-length-12177-cov-2.358769_pt1 | contig 12177 bp, 10 predicted proteins | sample MGYA00511561_ERZ779840 | MGnify/ENA primary metagenome ERZ779840 (study PRJEB29588, sample SAMEA2162036) | human gut metagenome | biome: human gut; feature: human-associated habitat; material: faeces | place: Denmark | collected 2008/2010 ...
TGGGCGTTTCATCATGTGGAGGAGATTACCGCCAGATCCAATGCTCTCAGATAAGCAGCGACATCTCCACCCGCATTTTCCCTTCTTCATAATGCCAGGTGATCTCGCCCCCATTTTGTTTTACAATATCACGCATATTGGCAGTTCCGATCCCATGCTGCGACCGGTCTGCCTTTTTTGTTTTTAAGATATTTCCCTCTTTTATTTCGCACGAATTTATGATCTCCACAAATACGGCGCCGCCACTATGTGAGATATGAAGTTCAAAAGAAGGAGTTTCTGCCTTTTCCAATGCCTCTTTGACATTGTCCATCGCATTGCCCCACAAGATACAGCGCTCCCGGTAATTGAGATTGATCTCTGCCGGAAATCTGCCGTCTATTTCATAGGAAAAACCGGCTTTGCCTTTCCATTCATTGACTACATAGTCGATAAAATAATCCAGAATAAAATCACCCGTATGACTCACTGCATTTTGATTATATTCGATTCCCAGTTCTTCGATATATTTTTTAATTTCCTCGATGTCACCCCGGTCTCCCAGCGCATGAAGTACCCGCAGATGGTTTTTCACATCATGGCGGAATGACCGCATATATTCCTGTCGTTTCCATTCACGCTCATATATTTTTTCTTCGATTTCTTTTTCATGCTGCACCTTTCTCCGGCTGAAGACAAGGTAAAAAAGCACCACGCATACGGCAAGAGCAACAACGATACAAAGCATATTGAAAAAATACGTCTGCCGCATCGCCTGCTGTGTGATCTCGCCATTCAGTACAAGATAAGATACACCTGCCACAACACAGACGCTGAACAGAAACACCAGTACCAGCAGGATATACCCATACGATACCGTTTGTATAAACGCATAAACCTTCTTCCGCTTCCGATACACCAATGTCGTTATGATCATCCAAACAACCATACCAAGTGTATTATCTATTATACTTTGCGTAAAATTATGTTCATGCCTTGTAACAAGCATATTAACGCTCATTATCATTATATCGACAATACTAATTGCCAGATACTCAATCAAAACAGTCATTAATTTTCTGCCAAATTTTCCGTAAAACAGAGCAAAAATAATAACCACGTCCCGAAGGGTCTTCCATGCAACCATATCCGACCCCTGCCCGCACAGATAAGCGCCACCCAGGATATAAGCGGCTACAATCAGCCACCATCTCCATTTTTTGAATTCAAAGCCAAATATCCCGTATGTGATCAGCAGGGTTTTTACCGTCTCCGGCACAAGCCAGATCAGCCACTGTCCTACACTCATCCGCTTATGCCTCCTTATAATACGTCAGATAAGCATGTGTCACTTCTGACTGCTTTCGTTTTGAAATTTCTAACTGCTCATCTCCTACCACCACAATTCCGCTTTTAATTTTTTCAATTTTTGCAATATTGACAAGACATCCCCGTTTTATCTCTACAAAAGGACATCCCTCCAGTGTTTTCTTTAACTGCTTCATGGATTCGCGAATGAGGGGCTGTTTCCCACTTTCTGTCACAATCTGAATATAATTTCCCAAAGAATTTATGTAAAGAATTTTTTCGCTCGCAGTACCGTGCACGATACAATTGTTACGTTTCATGCGAACCGCCTGCGCCAATGCCTCCGGAAGTTTATCCTCCAGATTTTCTTTTTGCACAAACCGCAGCACATGTAAGCCAAAAGCATCCGCAATCAGCTCTTCATGGTCAGTAACAAAGATAATATACGTCGTGCCTTCTTTGCACTGTAACTCATCTTTTAACTCTATGCCTGACATTCCGGGCATCTCAATGTCCAAAATCAAAATGTCCGGCTTTGTGTCTGCTTGCAGCACAAATGACGCATCTTCATACAATGCAGTCTCAGCCGGACATTTCATCTGTTTCAAAACCTTTTCACAAACTTTGCAAATCCGCTCTCTTTCTTCTGCCTGATCGTCGCAAACCCCAATAATCATAACGTCCGCCTCCAAAAACTCCGTCTCTTTTGTAAACATTCAGAACCTTTATGTTATAATTAGGATTTTATCATAATTTGCAAATACTGGCAAGCGTGGTTTACTTTTTCTCATATACTGTCAGACGGTCTTGTCTTGTATTATCGTCTTCTATCGTATAGTCAACATAAAAAGTATCACCCTGCACAAACAGGTAATTCAGCCACGCCTGACTGGTAAGTGCATTAGTAGACATTACACTTTCCGGCACTACTTCCTGCATTTTACCATTTTCCAACAGGAAAATACCTTTTTCTGTCGCTGCAAACAACTCGCCATCCTCATTTACCGCATAACAGACTCCCTGATTGGTCACCTGTCCCTGTGCTTCGAACTCGTCTTCCTGTTCCCCAGTCTCCAGATTATAAACCGTTATCTTGCTTCCATCTGTACCTATCGTAAATATCATGTCGTTTACCAGATCAGCACGGGCAACATTCTCTCCAAATTCGTGAATACAGTTCCCTTTAAGATCATTTATAGCACATTTGCCTCCTCCGTATAACGCAAGGACACTTTTATCATCTGCTACTGCAAAACCCTGTATCGGTTTCTTGCCAAAAGCATCCGGATACGCTTTAAATTTATCCGTCAATGCATATACATAAGTTCCGGTTGAGGTGTTTGACACTCCAAAAATTTTCCCGTTCGCTGTCTCAGTCAGTGTGTACAACTCGTTAATCTTGTTTTTCTTCAACAATTCATTTGTCTCTGACATATCAACTTCGTTCCATTCCCCATCTTCCAGAACATACTTTTTATAAGCCATACTGTCCTGTGTTATATGTTTTTCATCAAACATAAAGACGATTGGCTTTCCGTCTGCGTCTCTTGCCATACAAAATGGCTGTCCTTTCGGATATGTAATTTCACGCTCCTTATAACCCGTCTCCTCTTTTATCTTATTTGTTGTATGCTCCTGATCTGCCACCTGACTCCCACATCCCGTACAAAGCATTGTCGCTGTCAAAAATGCCATCGTTACTGCTAAAAATTTACGTTTCATCGTGTTCATCCTCCTTTTGCACACATTTTATACTGTTTATCAGTATACCATATTTTCTTCTGCATCACAAAACTTTGTGACGAACGGTCATTTTTTGTGATAAACGACTTCGATTTACCTCCCTGCATACTCTTCCGTTCACCGGCATATACATATATCAACTTGCCTTATGCCGGTGAATGCTATGAAACGATATTTCGCTCTATTTCTTACTCTTTGTCTGATTTTGTGCAGCTGCGCTCCGGGCAGCGGTGTAGTTTCTGACAAAAATTCCCAATCAAGTACAAGTTTTGAAGAATATACCGATGCTCTGTTCCGGGAAAGTGTCGCAGGCGATGCGTTGTCACTTAATTATTCTCTCGCGCACCCGGAAAATTATGGAATCTCAAAAACCGCCGGTGGATTTCCACCCCTCTCGGTATCCGAGACGGCACAGGCTTCTTCGGAATATGAAAATGCGCTTGCAAAATTAGAAAGTTTTGACAGAGATTCTCTTTCCCAACCGGAAAAGATTTTATATGACAATTTGAAATATACGTTGGAAATGAATCAAAAGGGAGAAGATTTTTTTCTATTTTCTCGCCCTTTCTCCCCGGTTACCGGCCTTCAGGCGCAGCTTCCCGTGCTATTAGCCGAGTATACTTTTGACTGTAGAGAAGATATTGAAAACTATTTTACACTGCTTCGCGGGATCCCTTCGTATTTTGAATCGGTTCTCGTCTTTTACGATCATCAGGAAAAAGCCGGCCTGCTGCCCTGCCGGAGTACAATGTCGCACATTTTGGAGCAGTGCCAGACATTTTTGTCCGACAAGGGCTGGAAACTTTTGCTCACGTCCTTTCGGAGCCGCATTGAAGCCTGCGATTTTGTCGATCAGGAAGAAATGTTAAGTTACCGCAAAGAAAATAAATCCTTGATCAAAAAAGAGTTTGTCCACGCGTATGAAAATCTGACGGCAGGTCTGAACAGCCGGCTGGATGCCTGTCCGGAAAATGGGGCTTTGTGCAGTTATCAAAACGGGGAGGACTATTACCGCTATTTATTTGCAGAAGAGTCCGGATCTCCGTGTGGTCCGGAGGAGTATCTGAAGTTATTAAAATCCCGGTTAAAGAAGTCAAAAGAAACCCTTCTTGCCTATGCAAAAAAAGATGCTTCGCTTTTTGCGAATCTCAATCTGTCGCCGGGAAAAGGACTTACGCCGGAGCAGCAGTTAGACCATCTGACAACTGCGATCAAGGAAGATTTTCCGGAGATCAAAGAGGTTGGATATAAGGTTTCCTACGTAGATCCGTCCTTGGAGGATTATCTGAGTCCTGCCTTTTATCTGACGCCTCCGCTCGATGCCTACGATGAAAACACCATCTATATCAACGGAAGTGACCGGTTTGCCGGATCTGATCTGTACACTACCCTTGCACATGAAGGCTATCCGGGGCATCTGTATCAAAATGTGTATGACCGCAGCCAGAACCATCCTCTTCTCTCCTATGCCTTGAATTTCAATGGCTACACCGAAGGCTGGGCGACCTATGCGGAAATCTACTCGTACAAATACCTCGGATATAAAAAAGACGAAATTGGAATCTTGCGGAACAATATGATCGTTTCTCTCTGCCTTTATGGCATATGTGATATCGGCATTCATCTGCTCGGCTGGAGTCCGGATGATGTGTATGCTTTTTTGCAGCAAAATGGTTCTTACGACCGAGGGACATCGGATTCTCTCTATGAAAATATCATCGATGAACCGGGATCTTATCTTAAATACACGATTGGGTATATGGAATTTGCCAGATTAAAAAAGACCGCCAAAAGCCATCAGGGAGACTCCTTTTCGGAAAAGGAGTTCCACCGATATGTGCTTTCTGCCGGTCCGAGTGCATTTTCTGTATTAGAAGATCATCTTACAGATCAATGAATATCTAAGTCTGCTACAAATACAGGGAGACGTTTCTTAAATTCCTCATAGAGCATCGTCGCTACTTCGCGCATCTGTGGGTGGGCATGAGAATCCACGCGCAGACGGAAGAAGTTTCTCCAGGAACGGAGATTCATCGTTACGACGATTTCCGTTTTCAGGGAATTGGGAAGGACGGAACGCGCTTCCTGTGGGGTAGCACCCAGTTCAAGCATACGAAAATACGCTTGTTCTGCATTTTCCATCGCCTTTGTCCAGACTTCATATTTGGCTTTGTCGTTTTCTTTTGACAGATCGTATTGGAAACCGCTCGCAAGGTCGATGACCGTGATCTGATTGTCAAATTTGTCACCACTGTAGTTGCAGTAACGAGTACTTTCCTGACTGTAACTTGCGATACGGTGACGCACGATCTCATGTGTCACACCGCGGTCACACACAAAACGAACGGTCACATTTTCATGTTCGATCACCGATTCGTGCTGTCTGGTCAGAAGACCTTTGATAAATTTCTCCGCCGAATCTTCTGTGATCTTTCCTTCACTTTTATAACAGACACGTCCGATACGTTCGATCTTTTTTACAATCTTTTCGTAATCGTCCATATCTATAATTTCTATACTCGGTTTGATTACCTGCATCTTTTATTTCCTCTCTATTTCTTATAGTCGTATTCCAGCACGACAACGGACAACGGCGGAAGATAGCAGGTAAGTTCATACGCTGCCTCTTTTTTCTTCTTGTCTGTCGTCACTTTCTTCGCCTTGATCGGCGATTCATTGAGGCGGCCCCGTCCGCCGTACTTTGGTGCATCGGAATTGAGAATCTCGCGGAATGTACCGCCACACGGTGCTTTTACCGTGTACTGTTCGTGCGCTACCGGTGTGAAATTGAGAATAAACATCAACTGTTTTTTCGTCGTTTTTCCCCGGCGCACAAATGCTACCGTACTTGTCTCCGCACGTTCGCAGTCCATCCACTCAAATCCCATCACATCGCTGTCATTGTAATACAGCGCATCATTTTCAAGGTAAAGTTTGTTCATGTCTTTGATGAACGCATGGATTCCCTGATGTGGTTCCTGATCCAATAAGAACCAGTCCAGACTCCGCATCTCGCTCCATTCACGCTCCTGTGCAAATTCCTGTCCCATAAACAGAAGTTTTTTGCCCGGATGTCCGTAGAAGAAACCAAATGCCGCCTTCAGTGCTGCATATTTATCTCCGGTCAGCCCCGGCATTTTATTGAGCAGGGAACATTTTCCATGTACTACTTCGTCGTGGGAAAGCACGAGAATGTACTTTTCACTCAAATGATAGGACAGACTGAAGCAGAGCTGTTCATGATGAAACTGCTTAAAATACGGGTCCAGTTTCATATATTCCAGGAAGTCATTCATCCATCCCATATTCCATTTATAGGAAAATCCAAGACCGTTGTCCTTAACACGTTTTGTGACACTCGGCCACGCCGTCGATTCTTCCGCAATGATGTAGGCATCCGGATGACGTTTTTCCATAATGCTGTTTAAGTGGCGTAAAAAGTCCATTGCCTCGTAGTTTTCATTGCCTCCGTCTTTGTTTGGAAGCCAGTCGCCATCCTGCTTTCCATAGTCAAGATAAAGCATCGAAGCCACCGCATCCACACGAAGTCCGTCGATGTGGAACTTTTCAATCCAGAAAAGCGCATTGGCGACAAGGAAATTCTGCACTTCTTTCTTTCCATAGTCGAAAATATACGTTCCCCAGTCCGGATGTTCGCCACGACGGCGGTCACTGTGTTCATACACTGCCTGTCCATCGAAATTTCCGAGACAATGTGCATCTTTCGGAAAATGCGCAGGTACCCAGTCAAGAATTACCTCGATGCCGCGTTTGTGCATTTCATCGACAAAATACATAAAGTCTTTCGGCGTTCCGTAACGGCTCGTCGGTGCATAATAGCAGCCTACCTGATAACCCCATGAACCATCAAACGGATATTCTGCAATTCCCATCAATTCAATGTGGGTATATCCCATCTCTACGAGATAATCGCCCATCATTTCCGCCAGTTCACGGTACGAATAAAAGCCATTGTCGTCGTCCTCGACACGTTTTTTCCAAGAACCAAGATGCGCCTCGTAAATATTCATCGGCGCACGTTCGCGCACTTCTCTCGTCTTCCCATGATGCTTCTTTTCGTAGTCTGCATCCTGCCACTCATACCCCGCAAGTGATGTTACAACGGACGCATTGTCTGGGCGCACCTGTGCATAATTTCCATACGGATCGGTCTTAAAAAGAAGCTCTCCGCTCCGCGTCGTAATCTGGTATTTGTACACGGCACCTTCACCGACATCCGGCACGAACAATTCATAGATACCGCTTGGGCCGATCAGACTCATCGTGTGCAGCCGTCCATCCCACATATTGAAATATCCGACGACACTCACACTTCTTGCATGCGGTGCCCATACCGCAAATCTTGTACCCGTCACGCCATTGATTGTCTCGACATGCGCGCCTAATTTGTCAAAGATTTCATAATGATTTCCCTGCGCAAAAAGGTAAGTATCATAATCCGTTATCTCCGTTTTGTAGGCATACGGATCTGCGGTCTCAACCACATCGCCCTCGCCATACCGGATCCGGACACGGTAATCTTTCAACTGGTCTTTCTTTTTCTCGATCTGCAGCCCAAAAAGTCCGAGTTCCGCATCCAGTTCTTCTGCCTCATAGGCAGTTTCTCCGGACACATCGGTGATCCACACGCGCTGTGCTACCGGCCGGCGCACGACAAACATCTGCGTTCCCTCGTAAAAATGCATTCCAAGGAGATCCTGCGGAGCATTGATCACCCCTTCTTCCATTTCTTCGATCAAATGTGGATTCATCCACTTTTTCAGTATTTCATTCACTCTTTCTTCAACCTCCTCCAAATCAAAGAAGCGTTTCTTTTACAATTTCTGCCAATTCCTTGGATTTTTTCTCTGCGTCGTCCATATCCTTGCCAACAACCCCAAAATAAATCTTAATCTTTGGCTCGGTTCCCGATGGGCGGATGCAAAGCCATGCATCGTCTGTCAATTCAAAATACAATACATTTGATTTTGGCAGCCCTGTCTTTCCTTCTTCGCCTGTCCGGATATTTTTGATGGTATCACGGTCATAATCGCGAACCGCTGTCACTTTATAAGGGCCAAATTCCATCGGCGGATTTTCACGAAGACCACTCATCGTAGACTTGATCTTCTCCAGACCTTCGATGCCCTTGTGCGTGATCGCGATAACATCGTCTTTGTAATATCCATATTTTTCATACATATTGATCATAGCATCCCATAATGTCATGCCACGTTTTTTATAATAAGCTGCTGCCTCGCAAAGTGCCATGGAAGCCACGATACCGTCTTTGTCACGGGCATGGGTTCCGATCAGGCAGCCATAACTTTCTTCAAATCCAAAAAGGTATGTACCCTCTCCGGTCTGCTCACTCTTTAAGATCTCACGGCCGATCCACTTAAATCCAGTCAGACATTCTACGACTTTAATGCCGTAATGTTTGGCGATGGCGTCAACAAGATTAGTCGTTACGATCGTTTTTACCATATAACCGTCTTCCGGCAGTCTGCCTTCCAGTGCCAGTTTCTGGCCGATCTCATAATCGGCAAGGAAGGAACCGCTCATATTTCCGGTCAGGCAGATGTATTCGCCGGATTTACTGTCTTTTACATATACGCCAAGGCGGTCGGCATCCGGGTCTGTCGCAAGAACCAGATCGGCATCCTTTTCCTTTGCAAGGGCAAGAGCCAGTTCAAATGCTTCTCTCGCCTCCGGATTTGGATAGCTGACAGTCGGAAATTCGCCGTCCGGAAGTTCCTGCTCCGGCACAACAAAGACATTGGTAAATCCAAGTTCTTTCAATACGCGGCGCACCGGAATATTACCGGTTCCGTGCAGTGGTGTATAGACGATACGAAGATCTTTTTCCACTTCTTTGATGCATTGCGGATGCAGCACATTTTTCTTCAATTCTTCCATATAACGGTCATCGATCGCTGCGCCGATATTCTCATACAATCCGGCTTTTACTGCCTCTTCTTTTGGCATCGTCTTTACCGTCGCATAATCCGTCACGGCTTTTACTTCGTCCATGATTCCGGTGTCGTGAGGCGGTGTGATCTGCGCTCCATCCTCCCAGTATACTTTATATCCATTGTATTCCGGCGGATTGTGGCTTGCTGTCACGTTAATACCGGAAATACAGCCAAGTTCTCTGACGGCAAAAGAAAGTTCCGGTGTCGGACGAAGGCTCTCAAATACATACGCTTTGATGCCGTTTGCAGCCAGACAGCAGGCAGCTTCATCGGCAAATTCCGGTGACATTCTACGGCTGTCGAATGCAATCGCCACTCCTTTTTTCCCGCCTTTCTGGCTCAATATATAATTGGCAAGTCCCTGTGTCGCCTTCCGTACCGTGTATACGTTCATACGGTTCGTACCGGCTCCAATGATCCCGCGAAGTCCCGCCGTACCAAATTCAAGATCCGCATAAAAACGCTCCTTGATCTCGTTTTCATCCCCCCGGATCGACTCCAGTTCCCTTTTGGTATCCTCGTCAAAATAAGGATTTGCCAACCATTCTTCATAATTTTCCATGTAACCCATAATAAATATCTCCTTTCCATTAATTGGTTTCGCTTCCCTTTGCTTCCAGATCCGGAAAACTCCAGGAAACGTCTTCATCATCGTCTGTTGTCGTGACAGAATAACTCTTTGTCGTATATCCGTCTTTTGCCACCGTCAATGTGACCGCTCCGATTTTTTTCGGAAAACTGCACGGCGCTACTCCCTGGTAATTGCCATCCAGATAAACGCTTGCCCCGGCAGGAGTGCTGACAGTAATCTTATGGTCATTATCATAACTTTCTGTCACCGTATTCTGCTGGTTCGAATCATCCTTTTCCACACTGCTCTCATCATCGCTTGACACTTCTGCCTCTTCTTCCGCAAGACTGATCCTTACCGTCGGATTGGCGGACTGCACGTCCACGACGCCGGTATACGTTGTATAACCATCCAGTACAACCTTTATCGAATGTTTCCCATATTTGAGAGACACCGGTTTACTGTAGTCGGTCATCGTTCCATTGACATACAATTCCGCGCCCTGCGGATCAATGTCAAATACAACCTGTCCTTTGTCTTTGACTGTGCTCTTAAAGAGTGACATATCAAGTTCCAGCGTCTTGTCGCGCTCGACGGCAATACTCCGGCCCCCTTCAAAGTCCCCGTTTTTCATGGAAACTTCGTAAGTTCCTCCCTTCCGGAACCGGCACCAGCATGTCTTTTGTCACCGGCAGGATCCGTACACCGGAAATGGTCATCGTTCCGCCGATAAAATCTTTATATTTGGCAGGCTTGATATAGCCATGCCCTTTTGTCACCACGATCGAATAGGCTTTTCCTTTGACTCCGCGGAAAGTCACTTCGTCTGTAGCGGCAATTTCCTGTAATTCAATTGGTTTCCCATCAGAAAACGCCTGAAATCCGCTTCCATAGCGGTAGCGCGTCCCCTGTATCTCAAGATACGATTCGTCCGTATAGAACCGAACATCCTTTACGTCATCATTTTCCACAATATCTTTGGAAATCTGCACTTTCTGAAGCGATGTCTTTCCCTCATCCAGATATAAATCCAGGACTTGTCCAATCTCAAGAGATTCGGACGAAATCTGTTTTTCATTTTTCGTCAAAATCTCTGTCGCCCCACTATATGTATAGGTGGCTTCTTTTTCCAACTCCGGTTCGTAAAATGTCATCGAGCCGGCCTCTGCCTTTGTCAGCACGCCCACAAGATCGCGTCCCTTTTCGTAGGTGATTGACGCATTGGGATTCGGACTTTGCGTCACTGCCTGTCTCGCCATCTTTTTCCCACATCCGGAAAGAAGCAGACAACAGAGCAATCCCAAAAACAATCCTATTATTCTTTTGTCTCTCATCATGCACCTCATTCTCTGTCACTATAATGATTGCAAACTTTACAGTCATTGTACCATAGATCACAAAAAACTTCCACCGTTTTCATAGTTTTTTAAAAACTGTTCCCGACACCCTTCCATCTCGCCCAAACTACGGAGTTTTTGGAGACTCTGTTCCGAGAACCAGCTTTTTTTATGGTTATAATATCCATTTAACAACTTCCAGTATTTCTCAGGAAACAGCAGCATAATGTAGATAAATTCCTGCTCTTCCCGCGAGAGCCGGATATTTTTTGCATAACTTTCAAGAATTGCCATTCCCTTTTTTCTGTCCCATCCATTTTTTTCCAGTGTCTTCCGCATGAGATACGTCAGATCGAGAAGGGGGATCCCCTTTCCTGCCTTTTCAAATCCTACCGTCGCAAGATGACCGGATTCCCGGATGAGATTATGATAGTTATAATCTCCGTGGCAGTAACGTCCTCCATTTTCCAATATTTTCCTATAATAGGCGCATTTTCCGAGCCGCCCCGCTGCCTCAACCGCCTTTTCATAAAAGCGTTCAAAACACGCAATGGCCTGTATCTCAAATTCGGTGCGCTGTTTTTTCTTTTTTATATAAGTATGGATCCGTTTTAATTCCCGCGTATGCTTCTGCACTTTCTCCAAAAGCGGTACGGTAGTCATCACCGGCTCTTCCTCTGCGAGTACACACACATCTTCCAGAGCGCGGTGCAGTCTGGCGAGATTTTCCCCTGCGAGCGCAAGATCCGATTTGAGCCGGAGATCACACTCCTCACCGGAAAACCAATGGTAAAGTACGTACTTTTCTCCCGTTTCCAGTTCTGTGACATACTCCTCCGCACGATTTTTCACCACGCTGTCAATCCGTTCAAACCCGCGCATAACAAGAATTTCTTTTATTTTATTTTCATCAATGTTATTTTCTCCATCTTGCACACATCTTTCTAAAATAGATAAAGCATCTCTCATTGCACCTTCTGACAATACAGCAATAACATTTAATGCTTCTTTTGTTATTTGAATTCCACTTTCATTACAAACAATTTCTAATCTCTTTATTATATCTTCATTTGATATTCTTTTAAAATCAAATCTTTGACATCTTGACAAAATAGTTGCAGGTAATTTTTGAGGTTCTGTTGTAGCTAAAATGAATTTAACATGTTCAGGTGGTTCTTCTAATGTTTTTAATAATGCATTAAAAGCACCAGTAGACAACATATGAACCTCATCTATTATATACACTCTATATTTTGCTTTTGTT
>ERZ779840.3557-NODE-3557-length-12163-cov-3.688966_pt1 | contig 12163 bp, 7 predicted proteins | sample MGYA00511561_ERZ779840 | MGnify/ENA primary metagenome ERZ779840 (study PRJEB29588, sample SAMEA2162036) | human gut metagenome | biome: human gut; feature: human-associated habitat; material: faeces | place: Denmark | collected 2008/2010 ...
TGAGTGTGGGGGTGGATGGAACCGGGCTTTGCCAGAACCTGACCACGCTCAACCTCGGACCTCTGGATACCGCGGAGAAGAGCACCGATGTTGTCGCCTGCGATCGCCTGATCGAGGAGCTTACGGAACATCTCAACGCCGGTAACAACGGTCTGCTTGGTTTCGCGGAGACCGACGATCTGAACGGGATCGTTTACCTTTACAACACCGCGCTCAACACGACCGGTTGCAACGGTGCCGCGGCCGGTGATGGTGAATACGTCCTCAACGGGCATAAGGAAGGGCTTGTCGGAAGCACGCTCGGGCTCGGGAATGTACTGGTCAACAGCATCCATAAGCTCGAAAATGCACTGGCACTCGGGGGTTTCCTTTGCGTTCTTGCCTGCCGTGAGTGCTTCGAGAGCACGCAGAGCGGAACCCCTGATGATGGGGATCTCGTCGCCGGGGAAGTCGTAGCTGGAGAGCAGCTCACGGATTTCCATTTCAACAAGCTCAAGGAGCTCTTCGTCGTCAACCTGGTCAACCTTGTTCATGAAAACAACGATGTAGGGAACACCAACCTGACGAGCGAGCAGGATGTGCTCACGGGTCTGGGGCATGGGGCCGTCCGCTGCGGAAACAACGAGGATTGCGCCGTCCATCTGTGCTGCACCGGTGATCATGTTCTTAACATAGTCAGCGTGGCCGGGGCAGTCAACGTGTGCATAGTGACGGTGATCGGTCTCGTATTCAACGTGAGCGGTGTTGATGGTTATACCACGGGCTTTCTCTTCGGGAGCCTTGTCGATTTCATCGTAACGCATTGCTGCAGCCTGGCCCTGCTGAGAGAGAGCCATGGTGATTGCAGCGGTGAGGGTGGTCTTGCCATGGTCAACGTGACCGATGGTGCCGATGTTTACATGGGGTTTGGTTCTTTCGAACTTCTGCTTTGCCATTGTGAATTCCTCCTGATGGATTTAATAGTTTATTCTCTCAAATAATTATATCCCAATTGCATCGCTTTTGCAATAAGGGGATGTCGGTGTATCACGGTGCTCCGACAGATATATTCTCGCAAAGTCGGGATTTTTCGGCGAGACCGGCTGAATAAGCCCTTTCGCCGCTGTCGGAAGCTCCGATGTTACTGGTAGATAATGCCAAGGATTTTGTCAACAAGGTTCTTGGCAACCTCTTCATAGTGGTCGAAATGCATTGTGAAGCTTCCGCGGCCCTGCGTTCTTGAACGCAGATCCGTTGCATAGCCGAACATTTCGCTGAGGGGACAAAGCGCATTGATGCACTGCTGACCTCCCGCGCGCATTTCAACCCCGTCGATTCTGCCGCGCCGCGCCGTGATGTTGCCCATAACATCGCCCAAGAACTCATCCGGAACGACAATTTCGCACTTCATGAACGGTTCAAGCAGCACGGAGCCGCCTTTTTCACACGCTTCGCGGAATGCGAGACTTCCCGCAATTTTGTATGCAAGTTCGCATGATTCAAGCTCGTTCACGCTGCCGTCAACAAGCTTTGCGGAAAAATCAACGACTTCGTATCCGCCAAGCGAACCGCTGCGCGATGCCTCGCGAATGCCTTCTTCAACAGCCTTAACGTATTCAGGCGGAAGCACGGAAGGCGGAACGGCATTTTCGAACACAAACCCGCTGCCGGGCGCGCCGGGCGCAAACTCAACGGCACAATGGCCGTAAACGCCCTTGCCCGCATTCTGTCGGATGTAGCTGCCGACGGTGCGAACGGTTTTTGTGATGCTTTCGCGATATGCAACCTGCGGTTTGCCCACACGGCACTCGACTTTGAACTCACGAATGAGTCTGTCAACGATTATGTCAAGATGCAGCTCGCCCATGCCCGCAAGGATCGTCTGCCCTGTTTCCTCGTCCGAATAGGAACGGAAAGTGGGATCCTCCTCTGCAAGCTTTGCAAGCGCATCGCTGAGTTTTTGCTGACCTGCCTTTGTTTTTGATTCGATGGCGATACGAATCACCGGCTCCGGAAAATCCATTGATTCCATGAGCAGCGGTTTGCCTTCGCTGCAAAGCGTTTCGCCCGTGACCGTCTCGCGAAGTCCGACAAATGCGGCAATATCGCCGGCATAAACTTCGTCAAGCTCGGTGCGGCTGTCCGCGTGCATGAGCAAAAGCTTCGTGACACGTTCGCGCTTGCCCTTGTTTGCATTGTACACAACGGAACCCACTTTGAGCGAACCCGCATAAACTCTGCAAAACGCAAGCTTGCCGACGAATGAATCGGTAACGATTTTGAACGCCAGCGCAGCGAACGGTGCGGAATCATCCGCCGTGACCTCAATCGTTTTTTTGCCGTCCCTGCTCGTTGCCTCAATGGGAGGAAGATCCAAGGGACTCGGCAGATAATCAACGATCGCGTCCATAAGGGGCTGAACGCCCTTGTTGCGATAGGATGAACCGCAGCAGGTCGGAACGGCGTTGTTGTTGATGGTTGCGGATCTTATGGCACTGCGAAGCAGATCCTCGGGGATGGGCTCACCCGCAAGGTAAAGCTCCATCAGTTCGTCGCTTTCATCGGCAACGGCTTCTATCAAAGCGGTGCGATATTGCTCCGCTTTTTCAAGATACTCCGAAGGTATCGGCTCATTGCGAATGTCAAACCCGTCATCGTCGTAATAGACCTCTGCGCACATGCGCACAAGGTCGATAACGCCGCGGAAATCTGCTTCACTGCCGATAGGAAGCTGCAGCGCGACGGGGTTTGCTCCCAAACGCTCGCGCATCATGTCCATGACGTTAAAGAAATCAGCACCGACGATGTCCATTTTGTTGACATAGGCAATGCGGGGAACATGGTAGCGTTCCGCCTGATGCCAAACAGTCTCGCTCTGGGACTCAACGCCGCCCTTTGCACAGAATACCGCAACCGCACCGTCAAGCACGCGCAGGGAGCGTTCGACTTCAACAGTGAAATCAACATGCCCCGGTGTGTCAATGATGTTTATGCGGCAATCGTGCCAATAGGTGGTTGTTGCGGCGGAGGTGATGGTGATGCCGCGTTCGCGCTCCTGTTCCATGTAGTCCATGGTGGCTGCGCCCTCGTGAACTTCGCCCGCGCGGTGAATTTTGCCCGTATAGAGCAGAATGCGCTCGGTCGTTGTTGTTTTGCCCGCGTCAATATGAGCCATGATGCCGATGTTGCGCGTCATCTCAAGGGGTGTTTTGCGAGGCATTGCCGAATCCTCCTTTCCGCATTGTTGAAAATTTATGAAATAAGTTTATGCAGTTTTTGGATTTTTAAACGAAATCCGAAAAACGACAGCGGTTTTGATGTTTCCGAAAACGGAAAATCAGAACCTGAAGTGTGCGAAAGCCTTGTTCGCTTCTGCCATCTTGTGAACATCCTCTTTCTTTTTGAAAGCGGAGCCCTGCTGATTGCAGGCATCAAGAATTTCGCCGGCGAGCCTTTCCTGCATGGTGCGCTCGCTCCTTGCGCGTGCATAAAGCACGATCCAGCGCAGACCGAGAGTCTGGCGGCGTTCCGCACGGATTTCGAGGGGAACCTGATAGGTGGAACCGCCGATACGGCGAGCCTTGACTTCCAGAACGGGCATGACGTTGTTCATTGCTTCCTGGAATACTTCAAGAGGCTCACGGCCGGTCTTTTCACGAATGATATCGAAAGCACCGTAGCAGGCCTTCTGAGCCGTGCCGCGTTTGCCGTCGAGCATAACCTGGTTGATGAGCTTGGTTACGAGCTTGCCGCCGTAAATAGGATCATCAAGAACTTCCCTCTTGGGAACAAAACCTCTCCTGGGCATAGTTTACCTCCTTACTTCTTGGGACGCTTCGCGCCGTAACGGCTGCGAGCCTGCATACGCTTTGCAACGCCTGCGGTATCGAGTGCACCGCGGATGATGTGGTAGCGAACACCGGGAAGATCCTTAACCCTGCCGCCCCTGATAAGAACGACGGAGTGCTCCTGAAGGTTGTGGCCGATGCCGGGGATGTAAGCGGTACCCTCGAGACCGTCGGTAAGGCGGATACGGGCAATCTTACGGAGTGCGGAGTTCGGCTTTTTGGGAGTCATGGTACGAACAGCGGTGCAAACGCCGCGGCGCTGAGGGCACTGCTTCAGAATCGGGGAATTGGACTTGTATTCGACCTTTTCCCTGCTCTTTCTGACCAACTGGTTAATAGTGGGCATGAAAGTTTCTCCTTAACTAAAATAAAATTTTTATTTTTATATAAAGAAAACCCCTTGCAACCCCTTGGAAGGAGTATTTTCCATACAAAAATCGCATAGTATGTCAGCTTAAAAACACACTGAGCGTATTATATCATCCATTCAAGGCATTGTCAAGTATATTTGCCCTTTTTTATTGAAAATTTTTGAAAAAATCGGTTTCTTCAAATTATATCATTCCGAAATTCGGCTTCGGGCATAAAAATCGACTCGACAAACTTCTGCAACGCAGCGTCTGCGAGTCGATTGTGTTCCGTTACTCTTTCGGCGACGGCATCATTCTTCGGAACAATGCGGCAAGGCGCTCTGCCGCCGATTCACGCTTATCCTATTTTATGATAAACTCATATCCTGCGCCGATCGGTTCCGGATCCTGTGTTGAGTTTTCATCCGTCTGTTGCAGCGAAAACGTCGCCTGAGCAGCCGCTATTATCACCGTTTCTCCCTGCGGCGTCACGGCGAAAAATGCTCTGTCAATATCCGGCCCCTCAACAATCGTGCCGTTCGGGAAGGGGTGGATATTCTGAAACGCCTTTCGAACTTCATCTTCAATATTCAGGCTGTCGAATCTTACGCTGTCCGCCTCCATCTTATCGAAAGAATCCAAATCCCCAAGGCTGAACGAAACAAGCATACCCCTTGAGTTGACGCGAACGGCGACATATGCCCTTGTTTCAATGCCGTTCAGTTTCCTGCAAAAAAAGTACTGGTAAAGATCCAATGCCGCGCCGCTCTCGTCTCCAAGAGGCACAACGCTCACCGTGGGCTCACCGCATTCTTCAAGGTTCACGAAGTTTGCGGCGCATTCCCTTGCAACCTCTTCGGCGCGTTCCCGCGCATTTCTCAACTCCGATGCCGCACTTTCTTTTTTATAGAAAGACTCTGTTTGGAAATTGATTCCAACAAGTTTCCCGTTTTCGGAATTAATCCCGAATTCATAACAGTTATCCCCCGTATAGTAATGCGTGATATATGAATTTCCCATTCTATACTCCGAGTCTCTGTATGTCCCTGTGTAAGTTTCTCCGCCATAGGTCACGGAAGCTTTTGCCGGCGCATCGGATGCTTTAAAGCTTGCCCCGCCCCATTGCGACATCAGCTCGCCCTCATAAACGGCTGTATCCGCGCTGTCCTTGCTTTGCAGTCCACCGTTTGCGGAGCTGAAAAGATAACATTTCGGCTGCGTTTTTTCCAAGTCTTGCGGTTGATTCACCGCTTGTTTTTCACTGCCTCCGGTGCAGGCAAAGGTGTTCAGCACCAAAAGTGCGGCCAAAAGAATCATTGCGATTTTTTTCATATTCTTTCCTTCCTTTCTTACCAGTTCAGTGTTAATGTGCCGTCTCCGCCGATAACGGCAAGTTGACTCATATTAAGCAGCATATCCGAGCAATCAACGTTCCTCGCTGCATAATACACATTTTTCCCGGATTGCATTGTTTTTTGTGCAAACCTATCGGCAAATTTATTGCAATCTGATACATCGGAATATCGAAATTTATAAAAACGTGTCTTGTTCCATAGGCGTCATCACAACCTGTACGGAGGTAGTCGTTCGTGTAATAGTTTGCGCTCGGGTATTTCTTTGAAATATACGTATCTTCGGAAAAGACGACGCGTTCATACAAGCCATCCGTCCGGAGATATGTTTCTGTGTTCGTGCCTCTCAACTCGCAAAGCTCCCGAACTATACCCGGCTCTGCAGGTTTCTCACCTGAGACACTCATCGGAATAAGCAACAACCGGAAGAACGTTATCAATATCAAAAGATAAGATAAAGTTCTTTTTAACTTTCGCACAAGTTACCTCCTTTAATGCTGCATATTAAAATTTAAGTACACTGCATAGAGCCGAACTTTTGTTCTTTTGCATACTGTGTATCTTATGCTGATATTATACAGCATTGCAATGCCGCTGTCAACAGTGTTCCCAATGTTTTTTCAGAAAAAGCACGCATTTTTGAACGACTTTCATTCAAACATATTTAATTCGCAAAATCGTCACTTTTCCGACACACAACATCAAAAGGCTCAATATCAACCCTCGGAAGAAAGAATCCGCCGTTGATATTGAGCCTTGCCTGTTTCCGGAACGTTGAGTACGTCTCGGTGATTAAGTTTTATTTCTTTTCGGAAGTTTCGGAACGAATATCGTCAAGCAGCTCCCTCTGCCCTCTTCCGGTCAGAATGCCGCTTTCAAGGGGTTTGTCGGTGAAGGTATATCGAATGCCGTTTTCGCTCCCGTGAACAGGGAACCAACCCAGCTTTGTGAGCGCAGAAAGCTTTGCAATGCGGGAAGCGCGGGTATTCATTCTGCGTTCAACACGCTTGGTGTAAGAGATCCGAAGCAAACTTTCGGCAATGATACCGATAAAAACAAACATCAGGAAAAACAGGAAGGGGATCGCTGCGCCGAACCGTGCAAGAGCTGCGCGAACAGGTTCGATTATCGTCAGCACAAGCCCCGCTGCCGCGAACACAACGCCGACAATTATCGGTACAAAATATGACTGCATGAGCAGACTGCGGCATTTGCGGCAGGCAGGAAGCTGCACGGGTATGAGCATGGCTGTGCTGCGCTTGTATTTTTTATTGCTTTTTTCATCCAAGTAATCAACCGTCGGATGATCGTGTCCCATGCTGAGCTGCGCAAAAAACTCGGGCTTTCCCTTTTCACTGCCCTTGCAAAGCATACATTCGGGTTCATCAAGGAAACTTTCAATGCCGTCCTCCGGCAGAGCAGCGGCAATATAGCCTATATCCTCAATAAGAGCCTCCTGCTGCTCCGAATCAAGCTTTGAAGCGAAGCAGTCCGCACAGTTTTTCATGTTCAGCGCGGCGCAGTAGGGTGTGCCGTGAAGCTTGCACTCGGTTTTTGTATATGATTCAGCCATTTTTAAGCTTCCTTTCGAATAAACTTTTCCGAATACATTCTACCGCTTTTTTCCCCGCACGTCAAGCCCGCTCGGAGCGATTTAAAAGGAGTTTTCAACTGTTTGGTCTGCTGATATGCGAACGCAATGTGCTTCGGATGATTCCTGGCATTTACGATAGATTTCGAAATCGCTCGGGCATTGCACGCGGCAAAATGCAAACACGGCAGCCCTTGGCGGCAGTTTTCTGCCGTTTGTCGGGTTGCCGTGTCTTTAACTGTAAAACTGTTCCGAATTAAGCTGCTGCACGAGTGGTCGGCTGCGGTGCTTATTCGGCATTGCCCGCTGCTGCCGTGCTATCGGACTCGGGCTTTACCTCAACTTCGACATTGCGATAACGTTTCATGCCGACGCCTGCGGGTATGAGCTTGCCGATGATGACATTCTCCTTCAGGCCGACCAACGGGTCAACCTTGCCCTTGATTGCAGCTTCGGTAAGCACGCGGGTCGTCTCCTGGAAGCTTGCAGCTGAGAGGAATGAGTCGGTTGCAAGCGATGCTTTGGTGATGCCGAGCAGCTTACGCTTTGCGGTTGCGGGAACGCCGCCCACCGCAACAACGCTGTCGTTCGTCTGTTCGAACTTGAAGATATCGATAAGCTCGCCGGGCAGCAGATCCGTGTCGCCCGAATCTTCGACCTGAACCTTGCGGAGCATCTGGCGAATGATAACTTCGATGTGCTTATCGGAAATTTCAACGCCCTGGCTGCGGTAAACAGCCTGAACTTCGCGGAGCATATAAGCCTGAACGCCCTTGACGCCCTTGATTTTGAGGATATCATGCGGGTTGATTGAACCTTCGGTCAAAGTGTCGCCCGCTTCAACGAAATCGCCGGTTTCAACCTTGCGCTTTGAGCCGAACGGAATGAGATACTTCTCGATTTCGCCGTCCTCGCCGGAAATAATTGCTTCGGTCTTTTTGCCGTCCGTCTTGATTTCCACCGAGCCGGAGAGTTCCGTGATAACCGCAAGACCCTTGGGCTTGCGTGCTTCGAAAATTTCCTCAACACGGGGAAGACCCTGAGTGATATCGTCGGCGGTTGCAACGCCGCCGGTGTGGAAGGTACGCATGGTGAGCTGCGTACCGGGTTCGCCGATCGCCTGTGCTGCAATGATGCCGACGGCTTCGCCGATGGTAACGGGCTGTCCCGTTGCGCAGTTGCGGCCGTAGCACTTTGCGCAGACGCCGTGTTCGCTGCGGCAGGTGAAGACCGTGCGGCACTTGACGCCGGTGATGCCTGCTTTAACGATGCGGTCACGAATATCGAACGTTATCATTTCGTTTTTGCCGACGATGAGCTCGTTCGTTTCGGGATCGCGAACCTCCGCTGCGGTGAACCTGCCGAGAATACGGTCGCCGAGAGGTTCAAGGGGACGGTCGCCGTCGCCGATGGTTTCAAGAATCATGCCGTCAATCGCCATGCCGCGTTCCGCAAAGCAGTCCTCTTCGCGAACGATGACGTTGTGAGAAACGTCAACAAGGCGTCTTGTGAGGTAACCGGAGTCCGCGGTGCGGAGTGCGGTATCGGCAAGACCTTTGCGCGCACCGTGGGAACTGATGAAGAACTCAAGAACGGAGAGGCCTTCACGGAAGTTTGCACGAATCGGAACCTCGATGATCTGTCCGCGCGGGTCCGCCATGAGGCCGCGCATACCGGCGAGCTGACGAATCTGGTTGGTTGAACCGCGCGCACCGGAGTTTGCCATCATGAAGATGGGGTTAATCGGGCTGAGCCGCTTCATCAATGCGTCGGTAACAAGGCTTTCCGTTTCCTTCCAAACTTCGATGACCTTTTTGCGGCGGTTTTCTGCGGAAAGCAGACCCATGCGGTAAAGGTTGTCAATCTGTCCGCACTGTTCATCGGCGGCTTCAAGGAAATTGTGCTTTTCCTCCGGAACGGTGATATCGCAGAAGCCGACAGTGACGCCGCCGCGGGTGGAGTATTTGTAGCCGAGAGCCTTTATGCTGTCCGCAACTTCGCTTGTGACCGTGGGGCCGTGTTTGCGGAAGCAGTGGTCGATAATGTTGCCGAGATCCTTCTTTACAACAAGTTTATCAACCTCAAGCTTGAACATATCGTCCGGAGTCTCGCGCTTTACATAACCGAGATCCTGCGGTATTGCGTGGTTGAAGATGACCCTGCCGATTGAGGTGGATACGATCCTGCGGTAAATCTTGCCTTCAAACTCGCGTTCAAGGCGAATCTTTGCAAGCGCATGGAGCGAAAGCTCGCCCGTTTGATACGCCATGATCGCCTCGTTTTCGCTTGAGAACGCCTTTCCCTCGCCGTTGAACATGCGGATAAGGCGGGAATCGTCAAGATATTCGCGGAGGGCTTCCTCGTCAACCGCGGGAACCTCGCGGATTGCCCTTGCAACAAGATCCTCGATTATTGTCTTGCTGCGCAGCGCATAGACCCTGTGAATGACCTCATCGGTGACGTATTCATCAACAAAGCTGTTGTCCTTTATGATAGCCTTGAGCGTTGTGCGGATTTCGGAATCGTACAGCTCATCGCAGCGCATCGTGAGGTAGTAGCAGCCCATAACCATGTCCTGTGAGGGGCTGACCACGGGCTTGCCGTCCTGCGGCTTGAGGATGTTGTTTGCCGCAAGCATAAGGAAGCGGGCTTCGGCCTGCGCTTCGACCGAAAGGGGCACATGAACCGCCATCTGGTCGCCGTCAAAGTCCGCATTGTATGCGGTGCAGACAAGGGGATGAAGCTTTATCGCCCTGCCTTCAACCAAAACGGGTTCAAATGCCTGAATGCCGAGCCTGTGCAGCGTGGGTGCGCGGTTGAGAAGAACGGGATGATCCTTGATAACATCTTCGAGCACATCCCAAACCTCGGGCTTCACGCGCTCAACCATGCGCTTTGCGGACTTGATATTGTGGGCATAGCCAAGCTCATTGAGCTTTTTCATGACAAAGGGCTTGAACAGCTCCAATGCCATCTCTTTGGGAAGACCGCACTGATACATCTTGAGTTCGGGCCCCACGACGATAACGGAACGGCCGGAATAGTCAACACGTTTGCCGAGCAGGTTTTGGCGGAAACGTCCCTGTTTGCCGCGCAGCATGTCGGAAAGGGACTTCAGCGGGCGGTTGCCGGGACCCGTTACCGGGCGCCCGCGCCTGCCGTTGTCGATAAGTGCATCCACAGCTTCCTGAAGCATGCGCTTTTCGTTGCGAACGATGATGTCCGGTGCGCGCAGCTCAAGCAGCCTTTTAAGGCGGTTGTTGCGGTTGATGACCCTTCGGTAAAGGTCGTTAAGGTCGCTTGTCGCAAACCTTCCGCCGTCCAGCTGAACCATGGGGCGGATTTCCGGCGGAATAACCGGAACAACATCCATTATGATCCATTCGGGCTTGTTTCCGCTCTTTATGAAAGCTTCAATGACCTCAAGGCGTTTAATCGCATTCACGCGCTTCTGTCCGCCGGAATTTGCGATTTCTTCACGAAGCTCTTTTTCGGTTTTTTCAAGATCGAGCTGCTGCAAAAGCTCCTTTATGGCCTCTGCACCCATGCCCGCTTTGAAGCTCTTTGCGCCGTAATCACGCTGCGCCTGACGGTATTCAACATCGGTGAGCAGCTGCTTGTATTCAAGCGGGGTGTCACCGGGATCGGTAACGACGAATGCGACGAAGTAAAGTACCTTTTCCAGATTGCGGGGGGACATGTCCAGCAGCATCTTCATGCGGCACGGTATGCCTTTGAAGTACCAGATATGGGATACGGGAGCCGCAAGTTCGATATGGCCCATGCGCTCTCTGCGCACCTTTGCTCTCGTAACTTCAACACCGCACTTTTCGCAGACAACGCCCTTGTAGCGCACCCGCTTATATCGTCCGCAGTGGCATTCCCAGTCCTTCGTCGGTCCGAAAATACGTTCGCAGAAGAGGCCGTCCGCCTCGGGTTTAAGGCTCCTGTAGTTTATGGTTTCGGGTTTTTTAACTTCACCGTGGGACCATTCTCTGATCTTTTCGGGGGATGCAAGACCGATTCGGATTGCATCGAAATTTGTCAGTTCAAACAAGTTCTTATCTCCCTTCCGACTTTACTTTATTCCTCGTAGTTACCGTCGGCGTCCTCGAAGGTGAAGCCGTCGAATTCATCATGCTCGTCTTCCTCATAGCTGTCGTCGTCGTCATCCTCACCGTCGTCGTCGATGAAGTTAAAGTCATCGACATCATCGTCTCTGAGCATGCCGCCGGGTGCATCTTCATAACCGGCAATATTGACGCCCAACTCTCTTACATCGTCATCGTCCGTAAGCTCTCCGATAACGATTTCTTCATTATTTTCGGACAGAACCTTGATATCAAGACCAAGGGACTGCAATTCTTTGATAAGAACCTTAAAGCTCTCGGGAACACCCGGCTCGGGAACGTTTTCGCCGTTGACAATGGCTTCGTAGGTTTTTACGCGGCCCACGACGTCATCGCTCTTGACGGTCAGGATCTCCTGAAGGGTGTTTGCCGCACCGTATGCTTCAAGTGCCCAGACTTCCATTTCACCGAAACGCTGTCCGCCGAACTGCGCCTTGCCGCCGAGAGGCTGCTGAGTGACCAGTGAGTACGGACCCGTGCTTCTTGCATGGATCTTGTCGTCAACAAGGTGGTGCAGCTTAAGGTAGTACATATATCCGACGGAAACACGGTTTTCAAAGGGTTCACCGCTGCGGCCGTCGTAAAGCACAGTCTTTCCGTCCTCATGTTTGTATGCCTCGCGGAATTTTTCACCGACAACGGGGTCGGAGTCCGCAAGTTCGATCAGCTTCAGCACATCGCCCGCAGTCATTTTCATAAGATCCTGCATGGGCTTGTTGGACTTGTTGGACATTGCAAGCAGCATTTTGATATCGTCCTCGCCCGCACCGTCAAGAACGGGAGTTGCAACCTTCATGTTAAGTCCCTTTGCGGCCTTGCCGAGATGCAGCTCGAGGATCTGGCCGATGTTCATACGCGACGGAACGCCCAGCGGGTTCAGAACTATCTGAAGCGGAGTGCCGACCGGAAGGAA
>ERZ779840.3559-NODE-3559-length-12159-cov-2.943985_pt1 | contig 12159 bp, 10 predicted proteins | sample MGYA00511561_ERZ779840 | MGnify/ENA primary metagenome ERZ779840 (study PRJEB29588, sample SAMEA2162036) | human gut metagenome | biome: human gut; feature: human-associated habitat; material: faeces | place: Denmark | collected 2008/2010 ...
CCAAGGAGGACGCCGAGGCTCTGAAGAAGCAGATCGAAGAGGCCGGCGGCAAGGTCGAGCTGAAGTAAGCAAGACTTTCCGTAACATAAAAAGCTCCGTGTCCATGGACACGGAGCTTTTTTGCAGCTTGAAACGAGTTTTTTGAGGGAAAAAGCTCACTTTTGCAGAAAAAATCAGCGAAGGCGGCACATGGCCCAGACGGCATTGTGGTCCGACAGCTCTGCCCCCTGAAAGCGTTCCAGAGCGGAGCCGGGCTTGGCATAGGTGAGATCCTCCTTGGCGGTGGAGATCATCCGGCTTTCCGACGCGGTGACGCCCTTCAGCAGGATCCAGTCCAGACGCAGGGGCAGGGAATCGCCGTTGGGCAGGGGCTTGCGGCGGGTGAGACGGGGCTCCTTCGGAACGATCTCGTAGCCGTCGGCAGCGCACAGGGGCAGCAGAGGCTCAAAGCTGCCCACATCCTCTAAGCAGCGGCGGCGCAGAGCGGGATCGGCCGCGATGGCGCCGATGTCCTCCTTGGCCCGACCGTCGAAGGTGTTGGTGTTCAGATCGCCGCCTAAGATCAGGGGCATATCGGGCAGCTCCTTGCGGACGGCCTCCAGAATGGCGGCCATCTGGGCCTTGCGGCCCTCGCCGTGGGTGCGGTTTTCCAAGTGGATGGACACAGCGCCCACCGGCTGTCCGCCTACGTCCAGCTCCGCAAAGACGGCCAGCCGTCCGCCGATGCGCTTCTGGCGGTCGAAGTACCAGTTATACTGCTCGGGCAGACGGATCACACCGGCGCGGCGGATGGGCCAGCGGGAGAAAACAGCGTTGCCATGGAAGCCCTTGGCGTTTTCATCATTCACCAGCTCAATGAACTCAAGCCCCCAGGCATAGTTCAAACCAAACGCCTGTGCCAGTTCACGGGCGGTGTTCTTGTTGCCGGAGCGGGCGCAGCCGTCATCCAGCTCGTTGGCCAGAATCACGTCAAAGGGCTGGATATCCGGGCAATCCCGCAGAAATTCCTGAATTTCCGGCAGGTTCACGCCCCGTTCCATGTTGAACATCAGGACGCCCAGGGCCTCCGGGATCTGTGCGGGCGGCGCGACAAAGTTATCAGTCTCCGCCTGGGAAAACTGGGGGATCATGGCCATGACCTCCGTCTGCGGCCGGTCATCTAACAGCGCCCCCAGACGCTTGCGTTCATTCAGCGGGATACCTTGCATGTATTCATTAACTCCTTTTCCTGCAAAATTTTACGGTAGGGAAGGGCTTGGAACAAGTCTGCGGACCACAAAATAAAAGGGTAGCACAGACGAAAAACGCAACATGTGTAAACGTTTACGATATTAGATTAACAAGATTTACGGAGAAGGTCAAGAAGAATCTGAAAATTCTCCGAAATGGTCAAAAATGGCGGACAAGTTTAGACAGATGCACAAGCCACTTGGGGACAGAGCTGCCAAGGCTTCCTTTTTGGGGCGGAATGTGGTATATTGGAAAAAAACATTGAGGAGGCATTATGACCGCAATGAAAGAACAGCCCTCCGCACGGCAGATCTACGGGACCATCGGACCGGCCTGTGCGGATGTGGAGACGCTGGAAGCCATGTTCCGGGCCGGGATGACCGGCATCCGGCTGAACCTCTCCCATGTGACGCTGGCTCAGGCGGCGGATCAGGTGGATGCACTGCATAAGGCGGCGCAGCGCTGCGGAAAGCAGGCGGAGCTGCTCATTGATATGCAGGGACCGGAGCTGCGGGTAGGCGTATTGGCGGAGCCGATGACGCTGAATGAGGGTGAAGTACTTGAATTAGGCGGCAAGGGAATTCCCTTGCCGGAGATTGCGATTCCTGCGCTATTGCCCGGACAGGAGGTGCTTTTGGATGACGGCAAGCTGCTGCTGCGGGTCACGGAGCAGACTGAGACCGGCGCGGTGGCAGAGGTCCTTCGGGGCGGCGTTCTGCGGGGACGAAAGAGTCTGGCTCTGCCGGGAGCGGATCTGGAACCGCCGATGATGACGGCATCCGATGTGGAGAATATCCGCGTTGCGGCGTCCTGCGGCGTCACCGGCGTCATGCAGCCCTTTGTGCGCAGCCGACGGGATCTGGAAACCGTCCGGCAGGCACTGGACGAAAACGGCGGAGCGAATATCCGGCTGTTCGCCAAGATCGAAAACCAGATGGGGCTGGAACGGCTCCCGGAATTTCTGGAAACGGCGGATGAGATCGTCATTGCCAGAGGGGATCTGGGGAACGCCATGCCCCTGTGGGAGCTGCCGGCGGCCCAGAAGCGGATCGAGGCCCAGTGCCGCAAGGCGGGGAAGCCATTCATGGTGGTGACGCAGATGCTGGCGTCCATGGAGCAGAATCCGGTGCCCACCCGGGCGGAGGTCAGCGATATTTTCAACGCTGTGGCAGACGGCGCCGCTGCGGTGATGGTCACCGGAGAAACGGCGGTGGGAAAGTGGCCGGTGGAGGTCATCCGGTATCTCAGCAATACGGTCCAAGCCGCAGAGAGGTTCCTGCAAGAGGGATAAAAAACGGCCCCGAATCTGTTTGCAGGCAGATTCGGGGCTGTTTTTTTACTTTTTGGCGGCTTTTGCCAGCAGGGCCTGTCCTTCGGGGGATTTTAAGACGTCCAGTACGGTCTCCCGCACCAACGCCTTGAAGGAGTCGCTTTTCAGCAGGGCGCTGAACACGGCGCCGTCGCTCTTGCTGCTGTCGCCGGACTGGGCCACCACTGCGGCTGTTGCCTTCCGGACGGCCTTGGGCAGCACTACGTCCTCCTGGGGGACGGCACCGCTGAGCCAGTTGTCCATACTGGTGGGATCGTCGGTCTCGCCCCGGAGATAGGGGAGAGACACGCCGAAGGCCCCTGCCAGCTTTTGCTGCTGCTCCTGAGAGGGCGTCTGGCGGCCGGTTTCAAACTTTTCGATGGACAGGCGGGGCAGTCCCAGCGCCGCCGCCAGCGCGGGGCGGCTGAGGCCCTTTTCCGTCCGAAGTGCTTCGATCCTCTGTGCCATAGTTACCATGATGGGATGATTCCTCCTTATGCTTGACCGGGTTTCCGGTCCAGATCCGGCAGCAGGACGATCTCGCCTGATGCCAGTGTTTTTTTCATGTCGATGAGTCGTTGATTGCTGGACCCTCGGAACCGCAGGGAGATGTCCTTCAAGGCCTCCACAAAGCGGCCGTCCACCAGCACGTCCAGCATGGACAGCAGCTCGTCCGTCGCCTCGCAGCGGGGATGGCTGCCCTCGGTCCGCAGCTCCTCCAGTGTGAACCCGGAGAAGGCCCACACGGTCTTTTGCGGGTAGGTTTCCCGCACCCGGCGGACAAAGGGGACCAGTACCCGTTGATTTTCCGGCTCGAAGGGCTCGCCGCCCAGCAGGGTCAGTCCCTGAATGTAAGAGGGGGCCAGCAGGTCTAAAAGCTGCTGCTCTGTTTCTGATGTGAAGGGCTGACCGTAGTCAAAGTCCCACGTCTGGGGCTGAAAACAGTGCTCACAGTGGTTGGTGCAGCCGGAGACGAACAGCGTGACCCGGACGCCCTCGCCATTGGCAATATCGCAGTTTTTGATCTCACCGTAGTGCATACAATACCTCCCTGCGGTGAAACAGGGGCGGTCCACCGCCCCTGCTTTTGGATGATCCGCTGAATTTCAAGGAAAGAAAACAACATATAAAACTTTTTTTGAAAAGATTGAAACACTGGGCAAAGCTTACAGAAACATCGGAATTTGCGAAGGCGACTGTGTAACAGTATGTATGCCAAACACGCCGCAGGGTATTGATACATTTTATTCACTCAACCGTATCGGCGCAATTCCGGCAATGATTCACCCGCTTTCAGCAGAAGGTGAAATTGCATTTTACATTAACACAACCAATTCAAAAGCCATTTTGGTAATTGATTTATTTTATGAAAAGGTTCTTCGTGCATTAAAAGATGTTAAACATCCTGTTAAGGTAATAGTTGCACATATTAAGGATGAGCTTCCTTTTCCGCTTAATATGCTCTACCCTCTTACAGTTAAGAAAAAGCCGGCTCCGCTTCCAAAAGATAATAAAAATATAATTGATTGGAGCGACTTTATAAAAGGTGCTAAAAAAGCACCGGCACTCACAAACAATATGCCTAAAATGGATGATACCGCAGTTATTCTTTTCAGCGGCGGCACAACCGGTACATCAAAAGGCATCGAGCTTACAAATATGAATATGAACGCTTTAGGTGCTCAAGTTGCTGCAAATGCCGGCTTTTCAATGGATGGGCTTCGAATGTTTTCCGTTATGCCTTTATTCCACGGTTTCGGCTTAGGTGTAGGAATACACACAGCACTTCAAGCAGGAGGAACTTGCATAGTAATCCCGCAGTTCACTATTAAAACTTACGCAAGGGATGTAAAAAAATACAAACCTAATGTTATTGTAGGTGTTCCTACCCTTTATGAAGCATTGCTTCGCAGTGAGGGATTTGATTTTGACCTTTCATTCCTGCGCGGAATGTTCTGCGGCGGCGACTCTCTTTCAGTTGAGCTTAAGAAGAAAGTTGATAAATTCCTTAAAGAGCATAATGCTACAATCCAAGTTCGTGAGGGATACGGTACAACAGAATGTGTAACCGCATCTTGCCTCACTCCGTTTGATACATACCGTGAGGGTAGTATAGGTATTCCGCTTTCAGATACATACTATTCAATAGTTAATCCGCAAAACGATACTGAACTTCCATATGGTGAAGAAGGTGAAATTTGCATTACAGGCCCTACCGTTATGAAAGGTTACCTTAATAACGCAGAAGAAACCGCATCAACACTTCGTACACACAAAGACGGAAATGTATGGCTTCACACCGGTGACCTCGGCACTATGGATGAAGATGGTTTTGTTTATTATAAGCAGAGAATGAAAAGGCTTATTATTGTATCGGGTATCAATGTTTATCCATCTCAAGTTGAAAATGCGATTGATGCACATCCCGATGTACTTCTTTCATGTGCAATCGGCATACCTGACCCGTACAAAATGCATGTTGTAAAAGCTTTTGTTGTATTGCGCCAAGGCGCTGAACCAAGTGATAAAATTAAAGAAGAAATACTTGAATACTGCAAGAAAAATATTTCGCGTTACGGTGTGCCTAAAGAAATCGAATTCAGAGATTCACTTCCTAAAACCTTGGTAGGCAAAGTCGCTTATCGCAAATTAGAAGAAGAGGAAGCCGAGAAAAGAAAAAATAAATAAGTAATTAAGATTAAAGCAAATCTGTTTTATGGCAGATTTGCTTTTTTATTTTGCTTTTATATATTTTGATTAAAAGTTTTTATTTCTCTTGAAGAAATTTTAGTAATATTGTATAATATTTATGTTACTATGCAAAATACATATTTATATTAGCACATATATATGTATAGAAAAGCATAAAGCAATATATAAGACAGAGGGGTAAAACTTATGGCTAACGCAGGCAAGGTAAAAAGATTAGCTAAAGACATTAAAACGCATTGGAAAAAACCGGCACCCGGTAAATATGTACCGTATCGTGAATATTTGGACATACTTATCGGCTCCGGCAGTAACTATGCAAGCAACAAAACACTTGAATACATAACATTCGCTGCCGGTTGCTACTTAATGATGTATCATTACAAGCTGCCGTACTTAACCTATTCAATTATAGCGATTATCAATATGCCGCTTAATTATATTTGGACTTTAATAGGCTGGGTAATTAACGATAATTTGGGATTTTTACCAAAGAAAACGGAACGCAGATTTTATGGGCTTTATTTCTTTTTAATTGCCGCGGGACTGTGGATGATATTCGGTGATTTTTCATTTATGCTTCCTGACAGCAACAAATTAGTTCACTATCTAAACGGACTTGAGGGATTATCTGCCGCCTCAACAATCAAAATTTTCGGCACACATATTTTGTGGAACGGTTGGAGTGGTGCGCGTAATATTTTTTACCGCAAAAAGCTTATACCTAAATTCGGCAGATACAAATACAGCTTATATTGCGATTTCATACCTAAAGTTATAATGGTATGGCTAATTGGCTGGTTACCATTTTATTCAACTATTACCGATACCGTAACAAGAGTATGGGTAGCTAATTTGTTATTTTCAATATACAACTTATTCCCGTTCGGTAACAACCTTGAAAACTGCGCACAAAACTGCTCACCAAATGTTCGCGAAAGAATATTGGTAAGAACATATCCTATTAAATTATCACACTTAATGCAATCTATTTTAGCAATACTTTTACCTGTATTTATAGGTATGTGCAAGGATAAATGGGCAGATATTGCAGTATTCAAATGGATCATTCCTATTACATTTACTGTATTTGCGGTACTTACAATGGTATTCGCCGGCAAAATAAAAGAAAGAATACCGCAGCCGCCGCTTGAAAAGAAAGTGCAAATCAAATTTTGGGACGGTATGTTTGGTGTAATGCGAAATAAATACAGATGGATTCAAACAATAGTAGGTTTGCTTGACTCACTTGGTAACGGAATGCTGGCATTTACAACGGTGCTTTACCTTTACACATTCAGGTTAAGCGGATTAAGCTATTCACTTATAGTTGCGTTAGTATCTTTCGCAGGTACGCCGCCTGATTTCTTTACACCGTATTTTATTAAAAAATTCTCATACAAGCAAGTTATGATTTTTTATAACATATCAAGAGCAGTATGTTATAGCGTTATAGTTGCCTGCTACTTACTTTGCGGTGATCATCTTGTTTTATGCGGTACATTGTCTGTAATAGTCTTGTTTATTACCGAAATGTTCCAAACAGTTCCGAAATCTATTGACCACGATATGAGTGTACGAGTAAACGACTATCAAATGTACCTTTCGGGCGAAAGACTTGAAAGTTTTGCAGGTGTGTTTGGCTGGTTTACTGGACCTATTGTATCGTTTGTAGGTTTAATAATTCCGATTTTAATTTTAAGATATGGATTTAACAGCAACTGGGATGTACTTTTCATTGATTCATCAAGAATCAAAATAATTGTAATACCAATTATATTTGATATTGTTGGTTATTTGCTTATGACAATTCCGTATTTCTTTTGGGATTATGATGATGACAAGCAAAACAAAGTTATGCAGGTTCTCAGAAAAAGAGAAAAAGTTACCCGCACAAAATACAACGAGGAACATGGCATTACCCAAAGTGATGAAACAGTTGAAGAAAAAATCGGCGAGGAGGTAATGTCACAATGAAAAAGCGTAAAAAAAACGAAGTAAATACAATTGAAAACGACGATTTCTTGGCACAAGAAGCACAGGAAAGCCAAGAAACCGCCGAAGATTATACACTTGATATTCCGGATGATGAAATTTGGACTTATCAAATTGAGGGATTGCAAAAACCGCACATTAACGAACCTTTTGAAAATGCCACCCTAAAAAAAATAATAGTAGTAATCACTCTGCTTATTGCAATAGGAACTGCCATTTTCCTTTCGGTTCGTGCGGTACATTCAGATGAATTCAAATATGAGCAGCTTTCCGACGGAACTTACGAGCTTATAAAATATTCAAATCCGGGTAAAGTGAAAGAGGTTACGATTGACTATGTAGTTGATGTAAAAACGGGTAAAAAAGATACTTCAAAGCCTATTACAAAAATACATGAATATGCTTTTAACTGCGATGAATCGGTAACAAAAATAAATATCGGCAAAACAGTTAAGAACATAGACGGAAAATCAATTTATTCCTGCTGGGGAATAGCAAATGTATTTGTTGACAAAGAAAACCCTTACTATTGTGATATTAACGGTGTACTGTATAACAAGGATGTTACAGAAATCGTATTCTACCCTACCGACCACGACAGAGAATTAAGACTGCAAAACGGTTATGCTTGACAAAAAGGGCGAGCAACATTCCATTCTTGTTGACGACGACGGAAAAGAAATGGAAGAACTTTGGGGTACAACAAAAAAGTATAACGAAGCTTACTATCAAAAATATAACAGAAACACAAGAACATATGTTGTTCCGTCAAGTGTAAAAACAATCGGTGAGCTTGCATTTGCATATTCAAACATTACTGATTTATATATTCCTGAGGGCGTAAGTCGTATGGAAAATATGGCAATATTTAAAAATACGGTATTAGTTAATATTTTCAGTTACAAAGCAAGCAAGCCCGTTGTTGAAACATCGTACAAGGCAATTGACAATATGGATGAAATCTATTCATCACTGCCTGAGGGGCTTGAATTTATCGGCTCTGACTGTATGTATTATTTAAGAGGGTTATCATATATGTATATTCCTTCTTCCGTAAAAGAAATTAAGCACCATGCTTTTTGGGATGCTGTATACGACGAAGACGGTGAATTAAAAGGAATAACAGAAATCAACATTGCTTTAGACGAAAATACTTTTAACACAAAATGCACAACCGGTGACCAGTGGCGCCCGCAGTACGATTATATGTTATTCAAAAAATCAGTTGATTTGAAATATTCGACAAAAAGAAAATCACAAAAGGCAAATAATATTCACCGTGAATATTACTGGGCAGTTCAATGGATTAAAAATAACAAATCAGAAAAATTTGTGAAGAATTCTGCTTATCTTGTAAAAGAGTTGGACGGCGATGGTATTCCAGAACTTGTGCTTAGAGAAAACGGAAAAGATACAATACTTACAATAAAGTATAATTACCTTGATGAATACAAAGGCAATACAGAATACACTGACAAAGAATTTTCAAAACTTGATGATGAAAAACAGCTTGACAGTATTTTGAAAGCAGAAAAATAACACTCAATCCAAAATACCGGAACTTACATATTGTAAGCTTCGGTATTTTGTGAATACGGTTATTATGGAGAAAAAATGACTAAAGAAGAATATGAAGATTATTTATTTGAACATTATACAGATGAAGATGATGAGGATGAAGAAGAAGTAGCAGAAGATGAAGAAAAAGAGGAAGAAAAATATTCTTACTTTAATCCTAATGTTGAAATTAAATTAAGTGATGCAAGAAAGATTGATAAGACTTTAAATGTTGGTGATACTATTGATACAGAAGTGACACCAAAAGACTTTGGTCGTGTTGCTACTTCAACTGCAAAACAAGTAGTAGTTCAAAAAATTAGAGAAGCTGAAAGAAATAGTATCATGGCAGAGTTTGGTGATAAGCAAGATGAAATGTTAGTTGGTACAGTAGCTTTAGAAGATCCAGATAACTATTATATAGATTTAGGTCGTACTAATGGAATATTACCTAAGAAAGATATTATTCCAGGTGAAAAAATAGAAATGGGTAGCCAAATAAAGGTTTATGTTACTAAAGTTGATAATAATGGTAAGAGTCTATTAGTTTTACTTTCACGTGTACATTATGGTTTTGTTAAGAGATTATTTGAACTTGAAATACCTGAACTTAGTGATGGAACAGTTCTTTTATATAGTGTAGCAAGAGATGCTGGTTCAAGAAGTAAGGTAGCAGTTTATTCAGAAAATCCTAATGTAGATCCAATAGGAGCATGTATTGGAGAAAAAGGAAGCAGAATTGCACGTATTATTAATGAATTAGGTGGAGAAAAAATAGACGTTGTTAGATATGACAAAGATCCAGCTGTTTTTATTGCTAATAGTTTAAGTCCTGCTAAGAATTTAACAGTAATTATTACTGATCCTAAAAAACAAGAAGCAATGGTAATAGCAGATGATGATAACTTCTCTTTAGCTATCGGAAAAAGAGGTCAAAATGCAAGACTTGCTAGTAGATTAACACACTATAAAATAGATATAAAAACTCGTGAACAAGCAAGTGAAAATGGAATAAACATTAGAACAGAAGAATAGGTGATAACATGAAACAAAAAAAAATACCTATGAGAAGTTGTGTTGTGACGGGAGAAAAACTTCCTAAACGTGAATTGTTAAGAATCGTTAGAACAACAGACGGAACGGTTGTTTGTGATTTAAGTGGAAAAATTAATGGCCGTGGTGCATATATTAAAAAAGATGTAGATGTATTAGAAGAGGCTAAAAAAACTAAAATATTAGAAAAAAGATTAGAATGTACAATTAGTGATGAAACATATGAAGAGGTAAAAAATGAAATAGAAAAAATGTAAGAAAGTGAGGTGGTTTTCATGATGAGTTTATTGGAGTATGCAAATGATGTAAACTTAGACATTGAAAAGATAAAAGAAATTTGTAAGGAATTAGGGATAAATAATACTGATCCTTCATCATTATTATCTGAGACAGATATTGTAAAATTAGATAATTATATTTCTTCAAATAATATGGAGGATTCTTCAGAAATTAGTGAAGAACTTAGTGAATATTTGGAAGATGAAAAAACCTATGATAAAGCTTTAGAGATGACTGAAGGATCTAAATTTGACTTTGATAATGGAGATAAATTTGAAAAAGTTAAATCAAAACAAAAGAGACAACAGGATGCTAAAAAGAATTTTCAAGCAGAAAAGAAAAAGATGTATAAACACCGTGAAAAATTACAAAGTAATGTTCAAGATATAGATTCGAATGTTATCCTTTATAAGGATGGAATGACTGTTTCTGAGTTGGCTACAGCTTTAAATGTAAGTGGGGCTTTACTTATAAAGAAGTTAATGGAACTTGGAATAATGGTTAATTTGAATCAAAGTGTTGATTTTGAAACTACTGAGGTTTTAGTTAGCGAGTTTGATAAGGTTCTAAAGAAAGAAGAAACAGCTGATATTTCAAATTTTGAAAGTTTTGAGATTGAAGATAGGGAAGAAGATTTAGTAAAACGTCCTCCTGTTGTAACAATTATGGGTCATGTTGATCATGGTAAAACAACTTTACTTGATTATATTCGTAAGAGTAAGATTGCAAGTTTAGAAGCTGGTGGTATTACTCAGGCTATTGGAGCTTATTCTGTTACTTGTAATGGAGAAAATATTACATTTATTGATACACCTGGACATGAAGCATTTACACAAATGCGTGCTAGAGGGGCAAGTGTTACTGATATAGTAATAATAATAGTAGCGGCAGATGATGGAGTTATGCCTCAAACAAAAGAAGCTATCGATCACGCTAAAGCAGCTGGTGTTCCAATTATTGTTGCAATCAATAAAATAGATAAAGAAGGAGCAAATGTTGAGCGTGTATTAACTCAGTTAGTAGAAAATGGTCTTACACCAGAAGAATGGGGTGGAGATATTATTGTAAATCGTATCTCAGCTCATACTGGTGAAGGTGTTAACGAACTTTTGGAAAGTATCTTATTAGTTGCTGAAATGAATGAATATAAGGCAAATCCTTCACGTTATGCTAGTGGTGTAGTAATTGAGTCAAGACAAGATAAAAAAGTTGGAAATGTAATAAGTTTATTAATTCAAAATGGTACTTTAAGACTTGGAGATCCTGTTGTTATTGGTACTAGCTTTGGTAAAATAAGAACTTTAAAAAATGACTTGGGGGAAAATATTGTTGAAGCTCTTCCTTCTACACCTGTTGAAGTAACTGGATTTGCAAATATTCCAAGTGCAGGAGACAAGTTCATGGCGTTTGAAACTGAAAAAGAGGCAAAACAAATTGCTAATGAAAGAAGTCTAAGAGAAAAAGAGAAACAATTTAATAATCAAAAGATTAGTTTTGATGATTTATTTGATAAAATTAAAGAAGGTACTAAGACTATTAATATCGTTTTAAAAACAGATGTTAATGGTAGTTTAGAAGCTGTAAAATCTTCACTTGAAAAAATTGATGTTGATGGTGTAAAATTATCAGTCATTCATGGTAGTGTAGGAGCTATTACAGAAAGTGACATTGTTTTGGCAAGTGCTTCAAATGCTTTGATTTTAGGATTTAATGTTCGTGCTACTGCTAAAATAAAAGATACAGCAAATGAATATGGTGTAGATATAAAAACATATGATATTATTTAGAAATGGAAAGTTCTATGAGAGGAATGCTAGAGCCTACTTATGAGGAAAAAGTAGTTGGTACTCTAGAAATTAGACAAATATTTAAATTTTCTAAAGTTGGCTTGATTGCTGGATGTCATGTTTTAGATGGAGTTATTAAAAATAATGATAATGCTAGAATAATACGTGATGGTATAGTTGTTTATAATGGAAAAATTAAAACATTACAACATGAGAAAGATCAAGTAAAAGAAGTAAAGA
>ERZ779840.3570-NODE-3570-length-12127-cov-3.805003_pt1 | contig 12127 bp, 6 predicted proteins | sample MGYA00511561_ERZ779840 | MGnify/ENA primary metagenome ERZ779840 (study PRJEB29588, sample SAMEA2162036) | human gut metagenome | biome: human gut; feature: human-associated habitat; material: faeces | place: Denmark | collected 2008/2010 ...
GATGTGCGTGCTGCCGACGGCCACAACGACGGGCTTTTCTCCGCCGCAGTGGCCGGTGTAGATCGTCTTATGCAGATAATCGGCAGCCCGCGCGACGGAGGCGAGAAATTCCTCCTCCGGTGCGGTCAGCTCGAGCAGGTTGCACGCGGCGTTGAGATGGCGGATCAAATCCACGCGGGCAAGGTCGTCCGCATCCATTTCGTGCGCCGCGTCGAGCGCAACCTTCATGTCGTAGTACAGGGAAAGCACCTGCGGCTCGACACGGTTCAGGTACGGGCGGAAGCGCACCGGGCGCTCATAATAGACCGTGTCGGTGTAGCCGCTGATGCGCACGTCATAGGTCGTGCCCGCCTCGGCGCAGTCGGTGATCTCCACGTCGCGGTGGTTGCAGTCCATGCCCGCGATGCACTGCCCGTTCAGATACAGGCACATCTGCGGGTTGGCCCACTGCCAATAGCCGCTGTCGCCCGCCTCGACGGTGTACCAGATCGTCCTACCGGCCATGCTCTGCGGCACGGTGAAGCGGTGGCGGAACCAGATATAGGTGTCCTGCCCGCCCCAGTAGTCCTGCGCACAGTCAAAGCTGCGCCAGTCGCCGTCGTCGGTTAATACCGTGTGCCGGCCGTCGCGTGCCTGCACGCCGTCAAACAGCGGGACAGTCTCCGGAAATGCGCGGCAGCGCAGATCCCGCAGCAGTACGCCGATGCGTGCGGGAAGCATATGCCGCTCCCCGTTTTTGTCCTTGAAATCAATGTCAAAATGAAACATACAAACTCCTGATTATTCCTTCACGGCGCCCATCACAAGGCCCTTGACGAAGTATTTTTGCAGCACGGGGTAAATCACCATCACCGGCACCATGGCCACGACGATCTTCGCCGCATTGAAGGTCATGTTGGAGATCTGGGAATACTGCAAAATCTCCTCCGGCGTCATGGAATTGATCTTGTTGCTGATGTCTGCCACAAGGGACTGGATGTAGGTTTGCAGCGGCATTTTCTTCGGGTCGTTGATGAGGATCATGCCGTCGAAATAACCGTTCCAGTGTCCCACGATGGTGAACAGCGACAGTGTTGCGATGGAGGGCGTGGACAGCGGCACATAGATGCGGAACAGCGTCGTCAGCGGCGTTGCGCCGTCGATGGCCGCGGACTCCGCCATGGACGGCGGCAGTCCCTTGAAGAAATTCATCATAATAATGGTATTGGAGATATTCACGCAGCCGGGCAGCACCAGCGCCCAGAACGAGTCGATAAGCCCGAGCATCTTGATAACCAGATACCACGGGATTGTACCGCCGGAAAAGAGCATGCACACGATGATGACACGCATGTAATGCCCGCGCGCGGGGAAAATTCTGCGGCTTTTCGACAGCGGATAGGCCATGAGAATGGTCATGAGCATCTGCAGTGTCGAGCCGATGACAACCTTCTTCACGGAAACCCAGAAGGAGCGCAGGAACTGCTCATCCTTGAGAATTTCCTTGTAGGAGGCCGTGGTGAAGCCCTTGGGAAGGAGAAAGACTTCATTGGCGTAGACCTTGCTGGAAAAGGAGATCGCAACGGTGTTGAGGATTGGGATCAGGCAGCTCAGCGCGGCGATCAGTAAGATCACGCGCAGAATCCAGTCCACGATCTTCTGCTTTGCGGTGTTTTGTCCGACCATGGTGCGCTCCTTTCTCAAAACAGGCGGTAGCCTGCGAATTTATCAGCCAGCTTATAGGAAATGACGATCAGGATTGTGCTGACCACGCTCTTGAGCAGTCCCACGGCCGTGGCAAGGCTGTACTGATAGCCGAGCAGGCCCGAACGGTAGACCCATGTATCGATAATGTCGCCTGTGCGGTAGACCACGGGAGAATAGAGGTTGAAGGTCTGGTCGAAGCCCGCGCTCAGGACGCTGCCAAGGCTCAGGGTGAGCATCAGCATGATGATGGGCAGCATGCCCGGCAGCGTGACGTGCAGGATGCGCTTGAAGCGCCCTGCGCCGTCCATCGCTGCGGCCTCATAGAGCTGCGGGTCGATGTTCATGATGGCTGCCAGATAGACAATGGAATTATAGCCGAAGCCCTTCCATGTGTCCGAGATAATCAGGATTTTGCGGAACCACTCGTTCGAGGCCAGAAACTGCACCGGCTCGCCGCCGAACAGCTCGATGAGCGAATTGACCGCGCCCTCCAGCGAGAGGAAGTTGGTCAGAATGCCCGCCAGTATGACCCACGAGAGAAAGTGCGGCATGTAGGTCACGGTCTGCACGAACTTGCGGAAGTGCTTGCCCGGCACCTCAGAGAGCAGGATCGCGAAAATCAACGGGACAATCAGCTTGAGCACGATCTTGCCCACAGCGATAATCAGCGTATTGCAGAAGATCTCCTTGGTGTCCGGCAGCAGGAACATATAGCGGAACCACTTCAGTCCCACCCACTCCGAGCCGAAGAAGCCCTTTGCCGGCTTGAAGTTCTCAAACGCGATGACGATGCCGAACATCGGCAGGATGTGAAACAGCAGGAGAATGATCATCCCCGGAATCAGCATCGCGTGATAATATTTTTGGTCTTTCCGGTTTCTCATATCACTTATGGCTGTCGCAGTAAGCCTGCACCTCTGCGGTGATGTCCTCGCCGCCCAGCATCAGCCACTGGGAGACAAAATCGTCGAAGCCGTCGATGGAGGCCTGTCCGACGATGGTCTCGAGGAAAAACTGATCCTCCACCTTCTCCATCGAGGCCCAGAGCGTGCCCATGCTCTCGGTGGCATAGTGGAACGCAACGGGAACCTTCACGCCGCCCTTGAGCGCGTTGGAGGCGATATAGCGGGAGGTGTAGCAGATCCAGCCCTCGGTGTCCGACGGGTCGGGATTGTCGAAGTAGCGCTTTGCATTCTCGCAGAGCTGAATGTTATACTGCGTCGTGCCGGTGGGCGTGACGCCCTTTTCGATGTAGTTGGCCGTCAGGGAGCCGATGCGGATGACGGCGTCGTCGTATTCCAGATTGAAGTGGCCGGTCAGCATGGGAGCCGTCCAGCTCGTGCCCGCCTCAAACAGCGGCGTGAGCGCCTCGTAGCCCTCCTGATCGAAGCCGCGGTACATATCAAATTCCACGTTCAGAATCTTGATCGCAACCTCGGGATGCTCATAGCCCTTGCGCACGCACAGAAGGCCGTTGTCCGTGCGGGTCTCGCTGTAAGTAAACTCGCCCTTGTCATTCACGGGCGCTTCGACGACGACCCACTCGCCCTCGGGGTTGGCCGTGGCAAATTCGGAGCCGCTGTACGGAAGGTTCCACGGATAGAAGCAGATGCCGCAGCGGCCGGAGGTAATGAGGCCGAGCGTATCGGAGTAGTCGCGGGTGGTAAACTGCTGGTCGAGAATGCCGTCTGCGTAGAGCTGTGCAAGATACGCAAGGCCCTCCTTGGTCTCGGGCGTGATGGAGCCGTAGACGACCTTGCCGTTTTCGTCATAGATCCACTGCTGCGGATAGGAGCCGAAGGACGCCATGATCGCATCAAGGCCGAAGTTGCGGTTGGACGCGCCGAGCGGGCTGCTCTGCACGGCGATACCGACGGTCTTGCCCGCGCCGTTGCCGCCGGGATCCTTTTCCATGAACTGGCGGGCGACCTCGACCAGCTCGTCACGGGTGGTCGGGACCTCCAGGCCCAGCTTGTCCAGCCAGTCCTTGCGGATCCAGCAGACGGAATACTGATAGCCGTTGTTCGTGCTGGGCAGGGCGTAAAGCTCACCGTCAGAGATGTACGGCTCGAAAATACTGCTGTCAAAGCTCGCGTAGCAGTCGCGCATATAGCTGCCTGCGCAGCTACGGAAGGCGTCCGTCAGAGGCTCAAGCATGTCGTTTTCCAGGAGCTGGATGTAGGTCATATAGTTCGTGACCCAGAAGATGTCGGGAAGATCGTCGGAGATGATGGACATATCGAGCTTCGTGCCGTAGTCGCTGCTCTGCCATTCCAGCTCCATCTCGACGTTCAGCTTTTCGCGCACGGCGTCAACATAGGGGTTGTTCTCCACGTTCATACCGTTCGGCCAGCTTGCGCCGACATCGAGCTGACGCACGGTCGTAAAGGTCACGGTCTCGTCATAGCGGCCGTAGGGATCGGTCTCCGGCTTGGAGGTGTCGGTGGTAGAGCTGAGGTCGATGGACGCGCCGAACTCGTTGCCCTCGGAATTGGTGCTGCCGCCCGTGGACGAAGGCGCCTCGCTCTTATCAGGCTCGTCTGTGGGACCGCAGGCCGTCAGAATGCTCAGGAGCATGAGCACGGCCAAGAGAACTGCCAATAGTTTTTTCATGATTGCGTCTCCTTTTTATCGAATATAGTCGTTGATGCCGGCCTCTAAGATCGCCGCGCTGACGACGATCGCGACCGTGGTGCCGCTGGTCATGGTCTGGAAGGCCGAGCTGCCGGCCGAAGCCCAGATAGAGCTGCCGCCGTCGGCAGGCCCCTGCCACGAGCCGCCATAATAGCCGTCGGCGGTGCGGTCGTTTTGGATGATGCTGATTGCCGTGTCCCTGACGAGCTTCTGCATTGCCTCGGTATTGGGCAGTGAGAGCACTTCAGAGGCATAGTACGAGGCAAAGGTGCCGTTCGTCCATGCGTCACGGTCGTTCAGAAGCACGCCGTCGTTGTTGTACCACTTTAAAATACCCTCATTTGTCGCATAGACGCGGTCGAGGTATTTCTGCTCCCCCGTGAGCTTGTAGAACTTTGCCGAAAGCGCGGCCATGGCCATATTGCCGCCGAGGAAGGAGCAGCTATGACTCTCCTGCACCTTGCCGTCGCCCTTCGGGCCGTTCTGATCGGCCTCGCAGTAATAAATGCCGTCGTCGCGGCCAAGCGCCGTGTGCATCCATTCATAGGATTCCAGCGCAAGATCATAAAAGCGCTGTTCGCCCGTGATCTCCCAGAGGCGCAGCCACGTCAGGGCGATACCCGTCTCGTAGAGCGCCTTGCTGCCGTGCGTGTCATTGTACCACAGGCCGCCGCCCAGCTCGCTGTCGTGCCAGCGGTCGTAGGCATTGTCCAGCAGCCGGATGGCGCGCTCGACGAACCACCAGTCGCCCGTGACGCGGTAGAAGCAGCAGAACAGCATCGCGTTCCACGCGCAGTCGTCGTTGGAGGTATGGAAGGGTGCGACGCCCGCCTGCTCCAGCTCGTCGGCCTTGAACACGTCGCGGAAATAATTGGCCTCTGCGACCATATACTGCCGGTAGCTCTCCTCGCCCGTCAGAACCCAGAGATCATAAATGTTAAAGAGTACCTCGGCCGCCTCCCAGATCTGCCCGCGCTCGTCGAGCAGATTTTTTGGGTAGCCCTTAAAAACCGGGCGGAGTTTTCCCGTCACATTGTCGCCCTCCCAGAAGTTGGCAATCAGGTCGTCCACGGCCAGCGCCGCAAGCTGCAAATGGTAGTCCGGTGCGTCGGCGGAAAGCGTTTTCAAAAGCTTTTCCGCCTTGGTCTCGGGCAGGGGTATTGTCATTGGTTCGTCCTCCTTTGTCGGCTTCCCGCCGCAGCCGCTCAGGCACAGCGTGAGCAGCATGCAGGCAGTCAGGAGCAGTGCGATCGTTCGTTTCATGGCTGTACCTCCGTTATTCCGCCGTCCATGTGATGTTGGTAAATTTGACCTTCGAGGCATAGCTGCCAAGTCCGAAGCCCTTGACGCTGCTCAAAATATCCGCAGGCAGCGCCGTGGTCGTGCCGCCGGAAACGCGCGTGCCGTCGGTCTTGCAGATGTCCAGCGTCCAGCCGCTCTCCGTGCGCGAAACGGTCACGACGGCGTGGTTCGTGCCGAGCTTCTGCCAGTCGCAGGTCAGGACGGTCGTCCAGCCGGAGGCGTTCTTCGTCTCCACCTTTGCGTGAATCTTCTGCTTGTCGTCATATTTCAGGGTGACGAGGCCGACATATTTGCGGTTCTCGTCCACCAGCGCGATACGTGCCGTGCCGACATCGTTCGAGGCTGCACGCGTACCGAACAGAACGTCCGCCTTGATCGTGAACGCGCCGTTTTCAAGGCGCACGGTGTTATAGCTGTAAGTATCGCCGCTGCCGGAGATCGTCAGTGCACCGTCCGTATCGTAGACAATGCCGCTGCCCGTCGTCCAGACATCGGTCTCGGCGGGTGTTCCGGCCTCGACCGGCTCCTCGCCCGCTGCCGCGCCGTCCTCGGTCTTGCAGGCAATGCCGGAGAACTTCGCCGTCGTATGATACGCGCCGAGGCCGAAGCATGCCGCCTGATCGAGAATTTCTGCCGGCGCCTCCGCGCTCGCGGTCAGAACCGTCTCGCCCGCGCTGCCGGTCACGGTGAGCGTCAAAGCATTGCTGCCCGCCGCCCGCGCGAGCTTCACGGTCACGCAGTTGTTTGTCGAGTTTTTCCAGCCGGTGTCGGAGAGCAGGGTCGTCCACGTGCCGTTCTGACGATACTGCACCGTGGCCATGACCTTAAAGTTTTCGCTGAATTTCAGTGTGACGAGCACCAGCTTATTGCGGCTCTTGTCGCCCAGCAGCAGACGCGCCGTGCTCACGCCCTTCTCGTCCAGCGTGCCGAAGCAGAGGTCGGTCGAGAGCGCAAAGCCGCTTTTCAGCTCGGTGTCGATGCGCCAGATCGCAGGGTCGCTGTCCGGTGCGGTGAGAATCACGCTGCCGTCGGAGTAGAAGGCCGCGCCCGAGGCGCTCGACCACTCGCTCGAGCTGATTTCGCTGCCCGTGACGGTGATGGGAACCATTGTCTGCGGCTCGGAGCCGGTCGTTGTGACATGGATTGCTGAGAAGCGCGCTGCGGTCGTGTCCACGCCGAGGCCGAAGCCCGTCACCTTTTGCGCAAGCTCCTGCGCAAGCGTAAAGCTCTGCTGCAGGATCACGCGGCCGGAGTAGTCCCGCGCGGTCAGCGTGCCCGCGCCGTCCTTGCACTCGAGCGCCAGATGCAGGCGGTTATCCTGTACCTTGAGCCACGGCGTGGTCTCCAGCACGGTCGTCCAGCCGTCGCCGTTCTTGCTCTGCCCCTGTGCGTTGATGCTGAAATTCTCGCTGAATTTCAGCGTGAAAAGCGCCAGCTTGCCGCCGTCGGTGTTCGTCAGAACAAGGCGCACGGTAGAAACGCCCTTGCTGTCGAGCGCTCCGAAGTGAACGTCCGTCGAGACGGTGAAGCTGCCGCCCAGCTTTGTTGCAATTTCATAAGCATAGCTCTGCGCGTCCGAAGACAGATAGACAGAGCCGTCGGTCTCATAGACCGCGCCGCTTTCCAGCCGCCATTTGTCGCTCTGTCCCGCCTCGCCCGGCTCGAGCGGGATAAGGCCGTCCGGCTCCTCCGGCTCGGTTGCCGTGGCCGTGATGCCGGAGAACTGCACCGTGCTTTGGTCGACGCCGAGGGCAAAGCCCGCAATGCTCTGCCAGACGCCCGCCGGAATGGTGCAGCGCTCCTGATGCAGCAGATTGCCGCCGAAGTCGCGCACCGTCAGTACCACGTCCGAACTGCCGTCGGCGCGCTCCAGCGTGACATGCACGCGGTTGTCCTGCGCCTTCGCCCACTGCGTCGTCGGCAGGCCCGAGACCCAGTCGTCGCCGTTTTTATACTGTCCCTGCACCAGAACGCTGAAATTCTCGGAGAATTTCACGGTAAAGAGCGCCAGCTTGTGCTGCTCGCGATCGGTCAGGATGACGCGTGCCGTGCAAACGCCCTTAGAATCCAGAGAGCCGAAGTGAACATCCGTCGAAATTTTGAAGCCGTCGGTCAGGCGCAGCTTTTCATAGTACGCCGACGCGTCCGTTTCCGACGCAATGTAGATCGCGCCGCCGTCCTCGTATTCCGCGCCGCTGTCGAGCTTCCAGTCGCCCGTTTCGGCGGTCTTGCCACGCACAATGGGAAGCAGACCGTAATCCTCGATCGTCGGTTTGATGACCTCGCCCGTGAGCTTGGCTCTGATGTTCGAGAACTTCACCGTGGCGTTGTCCACGCCGACGGCATAGGTGATCATCTTGCTGCGCACGCTCGATGGCATGGTGCAGGTGTTATAATAGATGCCGTCGCCGTTGGAATCGATCAGGGAAATGGCATAGGTGTTGCTGCCCTGCGCACGGCTGACAGTGATGTGCAGCCGGTTGTCGGGCACCTTGCGCCACTTTTTCTCACTCAGGCAGGTGACCCACTTGCCGTTTTCGTTGTACTGCGCACTGACCAGCACGTCAAAATTCTTGGAAAATTTCACGGTGAACAGGCCGATGGCCGCATTGTGGTCGTTCATCAGTGCAATACGCGCGGTGCACACGCCCTTGGAATCCAGCGAACCGTAAAGCACATCCGTCGAGATTGTGAAGCCGTCGGTCAGCGCGGTCTTGAGGTTGCGCGAATAGAGGCTCGAGCCGGAGGACACGATGACCGCGCCCTCGGTATTGACGGTGATGCCTTCGCCGCCCGACCAGGTATCGGAGCTTGCTGCCGTTCCCCAGCCAATGGGATACATGATCTTTTCGGAAGCGCTGCTGCCGGAGAGCTTGACCGCCGGGCCGGTGAGGTTCAGCGTAATGTTGCTGTGCATTGCCTCGGAGGACAGTGCGCCCAGCGCGACGACCTGCATCCGGTCGAGTATTTCCTTTTCCACCGTGACGGTACGCTCGGAATAGACCTTCTTGCCGTCAAGGCTGCAAAGCTGCACGGTGTAGCTGCCCTTGCCGTCGCAGTCTACCTTCAGAAGGAAGCTGCTCGCGCCCGGCCGCCAGTCGGTCTTGGCCAGATCCGTCCAGGTATCCGTCTCCTTCACATAGGACTGAAGGCTGAAATAGAGCTTCGTGCTTGCGGGCGAATAGCGCACGGTCAGCATGGTGGAGAAGTCCTTGTCCGTATTTGTCGTGGCCACGCGGACGGCGGCGGTATCGGAATAATACTTGCCGAAGTCCACCTGCGTGCTCACCGACCACGCGCCCTGAATGGACGCAGCCTTGTAATAGCAGAACTCCTGTCCCTTGGAATCGATGTAGAGCGCATCCTTGCCGTCCATGCGGTAATATTCGGAGTGCTTGCCGAGGAGCCACGCGTTCGTGCTCTGCGATGTGCCGCGCTTCAGCTCGGAAATGACAGGCACGTTCTTGTCCGTCAGGTCGGGCATGGCCTCGTCGGCAGTGGGACTGTAAGTGAAGCGGCTGAAGCGCACCTGCGAGGCATAGACCATCACGCCGTAGTGGCGGAACTTCTGCATGACGCTCGCGGGCATCTCGTCGGAGATCGTCACATAGACGGGCTTTTCCCCGTCATAGAGGAACACCGCCACGCGGTTGATTCCCGCATATTTGACCAGCTTGACCGTCACGCTTCTGCCGCCGATGGCCTTCCAGCCGGCCGACGAGCCGATGGTCAGCCACTCGCCGTCCTCGCGGTCCTGCAAGCCGAGGTTGACGGAGTGATTCGTGTAATTTACGGTAAAGAGCGCGGCCTTCTCGCCGTCGGTCTTGGCCTCCGGGCCAAAAACAAAGCGCCCGCAGACGGTATCGCCCTTATATGTTCTGCCGTATTCCAGATAGAAGCTCAGCGTCCATTCATCGCCCAGCGTATTGGCCGTGTTCCACGCGCTGGCTTCCTTTTCGCTGTCGATATAGATTGCGGATTCGCCGTCGATCAGGTTGTGCAGCGCGCCCTCGCTGAGCACCCATTCGTCCGTGGGCACGCTCTCGCCCGGCTCCAGCTCCGGCTCGGCAAGCTCGGCATCGCTCGACTGGTTTCTCGCCGCGACCACGGAGAAGCCCGTGAAAACCGCCTGCGCATGATACACGCCCACACCCGGGCAGGAGAGCATGCGGAGCACCTCGTCGGCAAGCGTCTTGGTGTTGGCCTCGAGAAGTGTCTGCCCATTCTGGCTCAGCGTGACGGCGAGCTTATGGCTGCCGCTCTTGCGCACGGTCTTGACCTCGACCGGTGCGTCCTCGATGTCGATGGCGCCGTCGGATTCGAGGTAGTTCTTCCAGCCCTTGTTCGTCAGGCCGTCCACGGAGAGCCGCACGCGCGTCAGGCTCTCATAGTTGACAGAAACAGCCAGACCGATGTTCTCGTTCGTGTCGCCAAAGACCAGACGCAGGCTGCTTCCGTTGTAGAACTGCTCGGGCTGCATCTGCGCCGAGACCGTCCAATCCTCATAAAGGCGGAAGAAGGTGTTCCACGCATTGGATTCGTCTGCCGCGCGAACATAAAGCGACTCGTCGCCGGAATCCTCGCGGACGATGTCCCATTCGCGGGTCAGCTCCCAGTTGCCGTCGATCACCTGCGTCGTGTCGCCGGGCTGCAAGTCGTCCGCCGCAGCGACCCGCGCAGGCCACATGGCCACGAGTCCCACGGTCACGGCGATAAGCAGCACGATCACGACTGCCAAAACTATTCTTCGTTTTCCCATAATTGACCTCCAGAATCGGCTGAAAAAGCGTCCGTTTACCCTTAAATTTTATACCCCTCTGATTTTATTGTCAATCCGCTAAACAATCATCCGGGGAGATTCTCCCTTTTATTGCAAAGGCTCACGCCGTTTTTGGCGGTTTTATACATAATCTTTTCAAATTTGTTATAACAAATTTGAGCCGGACAGTTTTCGCTGTCCGGCTCAATGTTTTCTCAATCATTCAATTATGCGTTACGTTTCCTAGGAATGAATTTCTGCTCCTCGCGCAGCTCCAGAAGCTCTGCGATTCGTGTAAAGTTTTTCTTTGCGGCAAGCAGGCGGTCAACATGATGCGCATCGCTGCCGAAGTAGAATTTGCAACCGCAGTCCGCCGCAATGCGGTAGGGACGCAGCGCCGCGTCCAGCTCCTCCGGCGCGTAGGAAAACACATTGAAGTTCAGCTCGACGCCCGCGCCGCACTTGGCCGTCTCGGAAAAGAGTGCGGTAAACTCCGCGTCCGGGATACGCGCAAGGACGTTCAGGTGCGCCTTGGGCGATGCAGGGTCGATCTTGTCTGCCGTCAGATGTGCAAAGCCCACACGCGCGAAGGGCAGCTTCATCCGAAGCGCGGCCTCAAAACGGCGGACATAGACCACCGCGCGGCGCGCGGGCGTATCGTCCGATTCGTCTATTGTGAAGCCCGTCAGATGCAGGTGCGTCGTCGGAAGCGCGATAAAGTCAAACAGCTCCATTCTCTCCTGCGACAGGCCGAGCGTCAGGTGCTTATCCATGTCCGTCTCGCAGCCGAACAGGAAATCGATTCCTTCGGCCTTGGGGAGCGGCAGCGCCGCGCAGATATGCGCAAAATTCTGCACGGTGTAGCTTTCGCACGCGCCCGGCACAAGCTCGTCCCAGAAGTGATTCGTCAGGCAGATGCGGCGAAAGCCGTTTTCCTGCGCATAACGCAGCAGACGCTGCTCCGTCTGCTCCGGATCGTTGGAGCAGGTGGAAATGCGCGAGTGCAGATGCAGATCGTGGTCAATTTGGTAAGTTGTCATAGATTCTCCGTATTGATTAAACTGTCAGTGCCCGCTCAAAGGCGATGTCCGCCGCCGCGAGGATCTTGATTCCCGGCGCACGCGAGGACGCAGCCACCTTGATGGGCATATCCTCATGGTGCAGGCTGCGGGCGTTGACGCGCTGCTCGAGCAGGGGCGCAATTTTCTCCGTTCCGTAGAGCAGATCGCCCGAAAGCAGCACCGTGTCAATGCTCACGAGATTCGTCAGCGTGACGATGCCAGCGCTGAGATAGTCCGCCTCACGCTGCAAAATTTCGGTATCGTTGGCGTCGACCGCCTGTTTCCAGCTCGTGTAGGGCGTGTCCTTCAGAAGCTTGGGGATGGCAGCATATTCTTCCAGACAGCCGATGTTCCCGCAGGCGCAGCGTCGGCCGCGATAGTCGATGGACGTGTGGCCAAGCTCACTGGTATAATATCCGCCGCCCTTTAAGACCTTGCCCTTGGACACGACGCCCGAGCCGATGCCGCTGTCGACGATCATCAAAAGAAAATTCCTGCTGCCCAGGCTCTCCGGGCGGCCGATGTGATAGCGTGCCAAGCAGGTCGCGTCATTTTCCAGATAGACCGGCAGGCCGGTGGCCTCGTGCAGCAGCGGAGCAATGTCCGTCCGGTGCCACAGGTCAAAGCGCGGCGGGTTCAGGATTCTTCCCTTCTCGCCGTCCAACGGGCCGGGTGCGGAAACGCC
>ERZ779840.3584-NODE-3584-length-12072-cov-2.607140_pt1 | contig 12072 bp, 14 predicted proteins | sample MGYA00511561_ERZ779840 | MGnify/ENA primary metagenome ERZ779840 (study PRJEB29588, sample SAMEA2162036) | human gut metagenome | biome: human gut; feature: human-associated habitat; material: faeces | place: Denmark | collected 2008/2010 ...
AACGTTTCGGAAGTAAAAAATGAGTAGCATTATGAAATAAATATATATATATATCATAATAATGTCGGGAATGCTATTCATCACTTGATAGTAGCATTTCCCGTTCTTTCTTTGTCAGGCTTTTGACAACAATGTCATAAGACTTCCTTACGAGTTCTTTAATTTTCTCGTCGGGCACATCCTGATTGAAGTAAACACTGATCCAGTATTTCTTATTCATGTGCCATCCGGGCTTTATTCCTATATATGTGGTTTGTAATTCTCCCGATTCTTCCGGCTTGCATTTGATGCAGCAAAAGTCAAAGACTTCGATATTTACAAAGCAGAACCATTTATCCGCTACATAAAAACATAGAACATCACGACTGTATTTATCAGGAATATTCAAGAACGGCATTTTCTCATGAACTCCTTTTAATGACAGACAGTATTCTCTAAATTCTTCAATGTTCATTTCTGATAGATTTTTAAACAGTATACGAAGGCAAATATAATACTTTTGGAGGTAATTTCTGATTAAATACCTAATATCTAAAATCAAATATCTATAATCTAATAAGGATACTTTATTAGTAGCCTAACTTTGTGTTCATATAAAAAGTTAATCTAATATGTATGAATACTATGTATAACCGACGAACTATATGGGTATTAGTCATGATAATTGTTATGGTAGCGGGATGCCGGATACCCGATACGGAGAATCCTGTATTCCGCACTATAAGCAATCCTCTTAATTTGAATTACCGTTTCTGTCTCGATGATGTTTCCCGCAGAGATGCTGCAAATCCCTGTATTGTTCAGTTTGAGGGCGGTTACTATCTTTTTTTGTTTGGTTCGGGGGGCTATTATTATTCTTCTGACTTAATAGACTGGAAATTAATTGATGACACAAATCTTCCTACAGAAAGTTTTGCGCCTACAGTTGTGGAAATGCAGGGTGAACTGTATTACACTGCTTCTTATGCCACGGATACCATTTATAAAACTGATAACCCGAAATCCGGAATCTGGGAAGCGGTAGCTTGCAGTTTTCCTCCGGGAATGTTGGAACCAATGCTTTTTTATGATGAAGGAAGATTATACTTGTACGCGGGAGCGGGTAATTCTGTTTCTTTAACCGGAGTAGAAGTTGATCCGCGTACATTTCAATTGTTGGGTGAGCCTTCTCCATTAATTAGAGGTTGCCAACGGGACAATGGATGGGAGACACCCGGTGATCGTCACGACTGGATGGATGCGACTCCTTGGTTAGAAGGCATGTGGATGAATAAGCGTGGTGGAAAATACTATTTACAGTATGCTTCTCCCGGTATACAGTTTAAAACTTCCAATGATGGGGTATATGTCTCCGACACTCCGTTAGGACCTTTTACTTTGGCGAAGCACAATCCGCTTGTTTACAGGCCGGAAGGATTTACTACCGGTGCCGGAAATGGAGGAACTTTTCAGGATAAATATGGCAATTACTGGCATGTGGGTACTGTTGCTGTCACCGCCCGGCATTATTTTGAAAGAAGATTGTCTCTATATCCGGTTTTTTTTGATGAAGATAGCGTAATGTACGCTTATACAGAGCTGGGAGATTACCCGATGATTGTCTCTGACCATAAAATAACTTCTCCTGAGGAGCTGTTTCCCGGTTGGATGCTATTGTCCCATAATAAAAGCGTCAGATCTTCTTCCGAACTCAGAAAATATCCGGCATGTTGTGCTGTTGATGAAGATATACGAACTTGGTGGAGTGCCGAAACGGCCGATAAAGGAGAATACCTGTCGGTGGATTTGGGTGAAGAGTGCGAAATAAATGCTGTGCAGATAAACTTTGCCGACCATGATGCCCATTTGTTCGGGCGGTCAGATAGTATCTTTTATCAATACTATCTGGAGGAGTCTGTAGACGGGAAAAAGTGGAATTTTTTGGTAGACAAGTCGGTGAATACAGAGGATGCTCCTCATGATTATATCCAACTTAAAGAAGCCGTGAAGACGCGGTATGTCCGGCTTACAAATATTTATTGTCCTTCCGGTAAATTCTCTGTTTCCGGCTTACGTGTATTTGGACGGTCGGATAACCCTTCTCCACCCCAAACGAAATTTTATCGTATTTGTCGGAATAAAGAGGATAGAAGAAGCGTCATATTGAAATGGCGGGAAGTAGAAGGGGCAACCGGCTATGGTATTCGTTTTGGAATCCATCCGGAGAAGTTGTACAATAGCTATATGGTGTATAATGATACTGAGATTGAATTGAGGTGCTTGCAGGTCGGACAAACCTACTATTTTGCAGTTGACAGTTTCAATGAAGGAGGCATTACCCGTGGTGATGTAATGAAAGAAGATGAATAATCCTTATGCATGTATGAAGATGAAAAAGTATATCTTGTATTTTCTTTTAGGAGCTTTGGTAAGCGGGTGTGGGGAGAATAATCCTTCGCATGTTTTAGAGGATGTCATCAAGGAAAATCCTCAGTTGAGAGAGGTGCTGAAAAGGTATGAGGCTGATACGCTGAAATTGCGGGCGGCCGAGTTTCTGATAGAGAATCTTCCGTATTATTGTTCGTACGAAGGCGAGCAGGTGGAGCATTATCAGAAACAGTTCGAACTTTACGGTACCGGACTGTATACCCCCGGTGAAGTGCAGGATTCAATCCGGAAAATGTATGGACGCATTAATCTTAGAAAATCAACGGTTAAGCCTGATTTAGAGCTTCCGGCCGGTTTCCTGATAGACAATATTGAATGGGCGTTTAAAGTCTGGAGCGAACAGCCATGGGGTAAGAATGTAGTTTTCGCTGACTTTTGCGAATATATTTTGCCTTACAGGATAGAAGACGAGCCTTTAAAACCTTGGCGTGAGAAGGTATACAATGCTTTCAATCCTATATTGGACTCCGTCAGGGCACTTCCTGAGGCACAAGACCCTTTGTTTGTTTCGCGGGTATTGATAGACTCCATTTCCCGGATAAAGTTTCATTTTACAGGGCAGTTCGGAGAGGGTCCGCATATCGGCCCCGACCTTGTGGACTGGCATTCCGGCAATTGCCGTGAGACGGCGGATATGCTGATTTATATTTTCAGGGCTTTAGGCATTCCTTGCGGTTGCGATTATATGCCTTTGCGCGGTGATGGAAATGTGGCTCACTTCTGGAATTTTATATTGGATAAGAATGGTGAGTCATATTATATGTATGAAACCGGTATGTTGGAACCTGTCCGTAAATATTGGGGAATAAAATCCAAGATCTATCGGCAAACATTCAGCCGGAATGAAGATGTAGTAAAGGATATGCGGAAAGATGCGGAAGCGGTTTATCCTTCATTCCGGTTTCCCCACTTTATAGATGTGACGCGACTGTATAGCGGTAAGCGCGCCCGGAAGCTGAATATACCTCGTGAGAAACTTTTTCATAAAGTTCCGGAAGCTGAAGTAGTGTATTTGTGCAGCCCTGCATGGATGGATTGGGAGCCTATAGCGTGGGCGCATCCCGGAGAAAATGATGTTTCCTTTGATGATGTGGAAGGAGGGGTTGTACTCCAACTGTCTGTTTATAAGCATGGGCGGCTCATTCCGGTATCGAATCCGTTTGTCCTTGATGGAAGCACCGGAGGTGTCCATTATTTTGAGGGTTCGGATGAAACGGAAGAAATAAAGCTTCTGAATAAGTATCATCAGTTTATTGAGCCTTTTGCACAACGCATGGTTGGCGGAGTCTTTGAAGGCAGTAACCGTGCGGATTTTCTTCAGAAAGATACTTTGTACGTAGTGAAGGAGGCTCCGGTGCGCTTGTATAGTGTTGTGAGGTTAAGTAATACAAAGCTCTATCGATACGTACGATACGTGGGGCCCGAAAATGGCTACTGCAATGTTTCGGAAGTTGCATTTTATGAAGGTCCGGCGGACACTTGTGCTTTGCAGGGTAAGGTTATCGGTACTCCTAATGGGCAAAATGGAGATGGAAAGCATGATTACCGGAATGTTTACGATGGCGACCCTTATACCTCTTTCGATTATTATCAGCCGACCGGTGGATGGGCAGGGCTCGATTTAGGGCGTCCTTGTTTAATCCAGAAAATAATATTTACTCCCCGTAACCGGGATAATTATGTGCGCGAGGGGGATACGTATGAACTGTTCTATTCTTCAAAAGGAGAGTGGATTTCTATCGGTGAACAGATACCTTCCTCCGATTCTTTGCTTTATATGGTTCCTAAAGGGGTTTTGCTCTATCTGAAGAATCATACTCGTGGGAGTGATGAGAGGATTTTTGAATATGAGGAGGGGAAGCAGAGGTATTGGTGACAATTAGAAGAGTGTTATGATGCGTAAGTTATGTAAAATAGAGAATCTTTTATTTTGTTCATTGTGTTTTGTGAGCATATTCTTTTACTCACATCACATGACGGATACTTATATTGTACCTAAATGGTGTTTCACATTTCTTGTTCTATTAGTTGGCATCTTTGTTTTGTCTATAAAGAAGTTATGTGATAAGATAATTCGAATTGATGTTGTTGTGTTTGGCTATATCATAGTTCTTATTACTTTCTGTCAGGCGATCTACGGAATAGGACAATGGTTTCAATGGATTCCATCTATAGGGCATTATAAAATAGTGGGTAGTTTTGATAATCCTGCGGGTTTTGCATCCTGTTTATGTATAGGGTTTCCATTTGTGGCTCTATGCTTGAAGATGGCGAAGGATACACTATTGAGGGTCCTTTTGTACCTGTTAGCCTCAATTATTATTTTGGCTGTTATCCTATCTGAATCCCGAACGGGTATTATGAGCATTGCGGTTGTTGTGGGTATATATTATTGGCATTATGTACCTCTGAAAAGAAGGGCTAAAACTATAGTTCTTACAGGTGTTTTCTTTCTGTTTTTAGGGGGGAGCTATTTCTTAAAGAAAGATTCTGCCGATGGCAGATTACTTATCTGGAAGTGCTCATGGGAAATGATAAAAGATTCTCCTGTCTACGGGCATGGGATAAATAGTTTTAGAACTCATTATATGGATTATCAGGCACATTATTTTGAACAACATCCGGATAGTAAGTATTCGATGTTGGCTGATAATGTACTATGTCCTTTTAATGAATATTTGGCTGTATTGGTGAATTTTGGGTTCTTAGGGTTCTTTATATTATTGGCATTCATTTTTTTTCTTCTTTTTTGCTATTATAAACAACCCGGAGATGAGAAGCGGGCAGCATTGCTTTCTCTCTTGAGTGTAGGTGTCTTCTCGTTATTCTCTTATCCTTTTACGTATCCATTCGTGTGGGTTATAGTTTGTTTTGATATTTATATACTGCTAAAGAGGGTTGGGCATTGGGTGTTTGCTCCGATTTATAAAAAGTCGTTATGTGTCATTTTAATTATATTTTGTCTGGGCTTCTCATATCGGTTGTATCAACGTATAGAGGCGGAGTATCGGTGGAATGATGTAGCTTATCTACACGCAACGGACGAAAGCTTGCGTGTTTATAAAAGCTTAATGCCCGTATTGGGCAGTAATCCCTATTTCTTATATAATTATGCTGTCATACTTCTTGATGTAGACAGTTTGGATGAAAGTTTGGATAAAGCTTTGCGATGCCGGACTTATTGGGCTGATTATGACCTGGAATTACTTTTAGGAGATATTTATAAACGGCGGAAAGAATATGAGATATCAGAGAGATATTATAAGAAAGCCTCCTATATGTGCCCTTGCCGGTTTATACCTTTATACCGGATGTTTGAAGTGTATAAAGAAATGGGAGATGAGGAACGCTATCGATCAATGGCACAAGTGATTATAGCAAAACCTGTAAAAGTTCAGTCTTCAATAGTTAGGCAGATAAAGCATAAAGTGAAACGGGAAGTTAAATAAACAGCGGAGAATAGTATGGAAATAGATAAAATTACTTTAGAAAGGGAACTCTTGGATAAATTGTTATCCTTGAATTATTTGAATGAATCAGATTGGGAAGAACTGGAAAGTTTGGTAAATCTATTGCAAAATGACTTTACTTATAAAGTCCGTCGAGATTTTCCGATGCTTTCGAGGGATGATATTCATATTATACTCTTGATGTACATTGGCATGAAGAATGTTGAAATAGCACGATTATTACATATTTTGCCAAGGTCTTTTCGTATGAGACGCTGCCGCTTAAAAAGGAAGATGGGGGTAGATTGTGATTCACTGCCGGAGTTTATCAAGAAGCTGTTTAGATAAGAAAGATAGCCTAAAGCGTATACAAATTTTGTGTTAGAAGTTTTGTATACGCTTTGAGTTTGGTTTAGTTGTATGAAATGGCTATCTATGCAAATAATTTTAAATGAAAGAATGCTATGTGAAATTGACCTTTTTAGTAGGATGAACTTAAGGCAACGGTTCGTGAGGGAATAATACACCTTCTACCTACATTGGAATTTTATAGTTGTCATTATTGTTATTACTAACTCTTAAGAATGGTGTATTTTTACAATTTAAGGAAAAATGAAAAAGTATTTCATTTTGTCATAATAAGAGTTTGCAATTAACTGAGGATTTAAGGTTTAACTAAAAATGAATGCCTATGGAAGAATGATAAAAATTATTATCAATATTTTAGTTGTAAATTTTAGTTGTAAAATAATGTTTGTTTGTGTATGTAAAGATAATTGTATGAAGCGAATAAAAAATCCCTTGTATTTGAAAAATATAGTAGTAATGTTTATTTCTTTTTTTATTCTAAGCTGTAGTTCTGATAAAAATATCTCAGTGAATAATGATTGGCTTAATGTTGCTGCTATGATAAGTATGGATGATATACCAATGCCTGAACTTTCAGAAAAGGAAGCTGCTTTAGTTGATTCTATTTCTAAATTGAAGGAATTCATAGAATATCATGAGTGTTGTAATAAAATAAGGAAAAAAATTATTCCTTATATTTCAAAATTAACTCAAGAAGACTTAAGTGAACTTGCTCAAAAAAGTACAGATAGTATTTATATTTCAGATTTCACATCTAGAATGAAAGCTCAATTGCATATTGAAAAAGAATTTGATGATACTGAAAAATCTCGTAAAAACTTTGAGAAGCAAATCGAAACTATAAAATTTACCCCATCTGAAAGGATGGCATTGATAGTAATGCTTTGTAAATAGTTAATTAGTCTAAATCTTATATCTGTTTTTTGTACTTTATAGTAATATGAAAGCTGATATATAACATAAGTGAAATGTATTAGTAATTTGAATAATAAAGAATAATATGAAACAAAAAAATATGCCCTTTTGGGCAGTATCAATTTTAGTAGTATCTACAATTCTATTTATTTATAGTTGTAGTTCAAATGAGTATGATTTTTTGAGTGATTCATCAATGGAAAAGCCATCTACGAGAGCGGCGTCGAGTTATAGAACTCAACTTCTTAATTCGGTTTCTGAATCTGATGATTTTCTTGATTTTGTGATTGCTTGTAACGTATTTTCCGACAAAATCGATATGTATATTTCTACTCTTAGTGAGGCGGAAAAAATGCAAATGATTAAAAATGCAAATAACGATGATTATATATTAGATTTTGCAATGCATATTGATGTTAAAAATGAAATAGAGGAAATGGCTGCTGCTAGAAAAAAATTATTTGCTAACTCTTCATATTTGCAACTTGATGATTTGGAAAAATCAGAACTTTTCTATCATAATTTTATAGTAGAACCAGTATTTGTAAAAACGCGAGAGGAAGGTGGTAATGTTAATGACTGTCAAAAGGCTAAAGATGCTGCATATGATGCAGCATATAAAAATATGATAAAGAGATTATCACTCTGTGATTATTTACCTAATGATGATAAGTTTGCATGCCAAATAGGCGTGAAACTTAATTATGAAGCGGAAAAAACGCAAGCTGATACAAATTATAAAAAATGCATTGGAGATGATGAAGAATAATGAGAACTATTCAATGTTGATCATTACTAGAATTTCCAGTAATGATTTTTTGATTTGAGTAATGTTTTAAATATGTTTATATGTAATAAATCAATAGTTCGTTAAGTTTTGAATTAACATAAAAAAGTAGGTCAAGTCCTGCCAATTCATTAAATTAAGGGTTACGACATCTTTAATTGAAATGAACCATACAGAACTTGACCAATATCTTGAGATTGTCAAAGTGTACCTGATAGAATCTGGTGCGAAGATAAACAAATGGCGTGAAAAATTTATGCTTGAAGTGCTACTTTTATATTTGATAATTCCGGGGCGGATTAATTTCCTTCAACTGGGTCGCTACGGTAAGTATGGCGAGCAACGTTATCGACAACAGTTTGAAACAGATTTCGACTGGCTGTCTTTTAATTCCTCGTTAGTAAAATCTCATTTGGGATCTCGTCTTGCTATTGCCTTTGATCCCAGCTACATCAACAAGTCGGGTAAATGCACTCCGTATCCGGGTCGTTTTTGGTCGGGTTGTGCAGGTAAAGCCAAACGTGGTTTGGAGATTTCAGGCATTGGTGTTATAGATTTGGATTTGCGTACCTGTTTGCATTTGGAAGCTGTCCAGACCCCTGCTCCCTCGACATTGGAAACTGTGAACTGGACGTTGGTAGATTGGTATCTACATGTATTACGTGTCCGCAAAGAATCTCTTTTGAAGATAACCCGTTACGTGGTTGCCGATGCCTATTTCTCCAAAGCAACCTTCGTAAATGACGCCATCCAAATGGGTTTTCATGTCATTAGCCGTTTGCGAGATGACGCTTCGCCACGATACCTGACTACACAATTACCTTCTGGCGGTAGAGGTAGACCTAAACAATACGATGGTAAGATTGATATGAAGAATCTGGATGAAGGTAGATTTGAGGTTATTGTCCTGGATAATGGGCAAGGGCGTATACTATCAGCTGTAGTGAATGCTGTTTCTTTGAAAAGAAATATTCGTTTATGTATTTGGGAGAGTGCTGACAAGAAGGTACGCAAACTATACTTCTCAACTGATATCCAAATGGAATCCAAAGAGATTATTGACTATTACAGAACACGTTTTCAAATCGAATTTTGCTATCGCGATGGAAAGCAATTTACGGGATTGACTGACTGTCAGAGTCGCGACTTGAATAAATTACACTTTCATTTTAACGCTTCGCTTACCAGTGTTAATCTGGCTAAAGTCAAAGCCATAGAAAAAGGATCTGTATTATCAATGGCATCAGTAAAAGTGCTGTGCCATAACATCTTCCTCATGCAACGATTTATTTCTGTGTTAGGGATCAAACCGAACGAAGAAATAAATCGAAGACTATGGGAGGAAGGAATCAGGTTTGCAGCAATTGCTGCATAAATGTTAATGGAATCTTTAACGAACTATTGACTTTATGAAACACTTAATTTATTTTTTATTATTTGTATTCTGTTTGTGTGGACACGGATGCACCAATGATGATAATATCATTGAGAACTGTTCTTCTCAGAAGTGTGGAATGACTCCTGAGGAGGTAGAAACGAGGGTTGAAGAGATTCGAGGAAAATACCCTAACATTAAGAATTGGTATTATGAAGTCAAAGACTATGATTCGATATCAGATCAGGATCTTGTTCTATTAGAAAAGAGAATAAGAGAGATGTCTGAATGGGTGGATGAACAGGAGAATTTAACAAATTGAAGGTGTTAGGAATATCGAAGTCGTAAAATTCCCTGATGATATTGGAAAAGAATTTTTGTAAAACATTAATTTATTAATATTATGAAGTACTCATTTGTTTTGAAACATTCATTTGCTTTGATAGGAGGTGCGCTCGCTATTTTTGTATTGAGATATTTCTTCAATGTAAAAGATATAACATTTTGGGAGGGCGTATGTATTACGATAGTTGTTATGGGTGGTTTTACTATGTTAGTTCATGTTTTTTCTTTATTATCAAAGAAAAACAGGTAAAACAAACATTAGCTGTGAGTTTCCATTTCATAGAAGGAAATATATAACATAAAAAGAGGAGCGAAAGAATTGAAGTTTTAAATGTGTCTGTAATATGTACAATCAATGATAAAAGAAATTATTAAATATGCGTTAGGTCTTTTAATGGCACTAATATCGGGGTATATAATACGGATATACATGTGTCAATGGTTTGGAATTGCAGAGCCTACAATTATTCACTCTCTTTTTACCGGTGCATTGGGATTTTGTGTAGGTATATGGGTGGTTATGATTAAAAATTATCAAATAGAAAAAGGTGATAGAGCTTTGTATAATAAGTGATTATGATAGGCTTTGAAATAAGTATAAATGGTCGAGAACCTATAGTTGCAGCTTCGGATTATTTTGTATTTGCGGATTTGGCATTCGGATGTTCTTCCGGCAGAATCAAAATAAAAGGAAGTGATGTTCTGCATTATCTCACTTGGCTCACAGAGAAGTTGGAAGAAGGTGACAGAGTCTTGATAAAAATGGTCGATACGGATAAGGTATCGCCTGTCTTGACGATTGAAGATTGTGATCGCGATGAGATGAAAAGGAGATACGAACAATTAAAAATGGAATTAAAAGGGAAGGGACTTATATAGCATGAAAGGAATTATTGTAAAATGGAGGGATACTGTTTGGAAAGCGGGTATTCCAAATAGTGAAGTCAGTCTTATGATAATGCAACATGGATATAATGGAGGTTATTGGAATATCGGAGGTTTGAAAATGCCCGAAGAAATACATGTTACATGGAATGGAGGAGAGTTTAAAATAGGGGATGAAATAGAAGTGGAATTTGCGGAATTGGATGAAGTTGCCTCTCCTGTTGCAGAAGAAAGTCATGAAAGTCTCCTGAAGAAAGCATGTTTATTGAGTGATGATAACGACGACGTTTGGAATCGTAAACTTGATACCTATTATCGGTTGAAGAAGGAATTGGAGGAAGAAGGGATTATTGAAAGAGAGTAGTTTTTTACTGAACCGTTGATAATAATATTAAAATGGATAAGAAAATAGTACTATTAATAATCTTGCTTCTCGTAGGAGGAAGAACCTTCTCTCAAGTACATTACAGTATTGAGGGAAGTACAAATCACGAATATGAAGGCCGAAAAGTTGCTCTGGTTATGTTGGAAGAGGATAATCGGCAGGCTGATAGTACGAATGTCGTGAATGGAAAATTCATTTTTAAAGGAGAGTTGCTACAGCCTTGCTGGGCGGCTGTATGCATTGATGGTGTGGATGGGATTTTCACCATACTTGAGAATGGGAATATTCGCATTTGTACAGATGGTAAGGAGGGTTGGTGCGAAGGCACTCCGATTAATGATGTATTTCAAAAGAGTTGGAAAGAGTATCAGGTGCTGAATCGAGCTGCCATAGATGCTTATAAGAAATTGGACAGTCTGAATGTTGAAACTGAAAGAAAAAAGGAATTATATGCAATTACCCGTGAAAAGGTGATAAAACAAACAAAGGAATTTATACAAAGAACTGTTTATGAGAATCTTGATAATATAATTCCCGCATTTTGGATTCGCATTTTTCAGGAACAGATTACCGGTGACGAATTGAATGCTATGCTTGCCGGTGCCTCTCCCGTGTTGAAAAACAATCGGTTTATAACAAAGCTGCTTAGTGTGCAAGAAGGTAGTAATTTTGTTGATTCTAAAGTAGAATTACCGGACGGCACAAAAGTATATTTGTCGGATTATATAGGGAATGGGCATTATGTGCTAGTGAATATCTGGGCTTCGTGGTGTGGGGCTTGCATTGCAGAGTTACCGGAAATCAGAAATGCGGGCGAGAAATATGCTTCCAAAAATCTGAAGTTATTATCTATCTCAATAGATCGTGATAGGAAAAACTGGGAAAAAGCACTTAAGCGGTTAGGGCTTCCTTGGACACAAGTACTGGCGGATTATTCGTTTGTGAATTCGTATGGAATAAATAAAATACCGGTATTGATGCTGATATCACCCGACGGAATAATTCTTAAAAGAAATTTCAGTATAGAAGATTTGAATTGTCTTTTCCAAAACTGAAAGGCGTAGGGTAGGTATGCATTCTATAAATGAAATAACTATAACGGAGATTACTTGTTCGCTAATGGGCATATAATGTA
>ERZ779840.3588-NODE-3588-length-12054-cov-2.340862_pt1 | contig 12054 bp, 7 predicted proteins | sample MGYA00511561_ERZ779840 | MGnify/ENA primary metagenome ERZ779840 (study PRJEB29588, sample SAMEA2162036) | human gut metagenome | biome: human gut; feature: human-associated habitat; material: faeces | place: Denmark | collected 2008/2010 ...
TTCACAAAGCCAACACCGAAGCAGACAACGATCAATACAGCAAGAGCAATCAAAATGATCGTTATGTTGTTTTCGAACCATTCCTTACGATACAATTTGTATGCTTTGGAATAGTTTGTTGCATCCAGTTTCAATTCAAAGTAATCCATGGCTTCCTGATAACTTTCCTGGCGGAGGAGAGAACGACCAATACCGATATATGCCTGATCGTAGTTACCATTCAGTTTCAATACTTTCTGCCATGTAGCAGCAGAAGCATCATAATCGCCACGTTTGTACTCACTCAATCCCTGATTGATATATTTACCATATTCTGTCAAAGTAAACTGAGTGATCGTTCCCAGCGTTGAGTCCATAACGAGCAATGTATCGCCCAAATCCTCAATTGCCGTTGGGTTGATAAAATATCCCGCTTTGTATCCATGACCACCAAATGCATAAAGCATGTTACCCTGGAAGTCATAAGCGAACACACGGCCTCTGGTATTATCCAGTGCATAGTAAACATCGTTGTCAAGACAAGCGATATCTACAAATTTGGAAGCACCTTTCATCTCTCCGGACTCTGTCCAGCGAAGATCTCCATAAGGCTCTACATATCCGTTACGAACCAAAATATCGGTTCCTTTTGCATTCAGTTTACGGATTGGCTGTGAATTCTGAGGAGTAACATCTTCACCGGTCTTGCCGATCGTTGCGTAGATGAATCCCTCGGAGTCAAGGCAGAGGTTACTGTACTCTGTTGGAACGAAAAGTTCCATCTGGCTTCTCTGCTCTTTACTGGCTACCATTTTCCATAAATACTGAAGAATATTATATGTTACTTTACTTGCTCCGACGTATCCGGTAAAAGATCCGTCATTGGCAAATTCCATAAATCCTTTGTTTACGTTCTGTACCTGTGTAAAGATACGTTTTGAACTATCTACTACCAGCTTCTGTGGCAGGAAGTCTGTGGTCTGGTCAAAGGTTTCATCATCCGGTTTCGTAATGATCTTAACGACATTATTATCTTTGTCCAGATGAACGATACGTTTATTTCCGGTATCGGCAATATACATATCTCCTTCGTCACTTACGAAGACATCCTGTGGGCCACTCAAAGCATCTTTCTTATCTCCATTGTTAAATTCCGTTACCATTCCTGTCTGAGTAATGGTGTCATTTACATAGGACATTTTTACGATACGGTTGTTTCCTGTATCTGCTATGTAAAGGTTCGTACCATTTACATACATTCCCTGTGGTTCTTTGAAGTTACCGCATTCATAATCCGAACCTGTAATGATACGTGTTACAGAATAAGCATCCGGTGACTCACGGTCATAACCCCAGCAGTCATAAATATATGTATAATGATTTCCATCCGAACTTGTCGCAGCACTTGCGCCTGTCGCACCGATAAGGAGAGACAAGATCAGTACAAGAGCAAACATAGATGTTAATTTCTTACATACTTTCATTTTTATCCTCCTTTATCAGTCTTTAATACCTGAACTAGCCATTGTTTCCAAAATATTACTCTGTGCCGCTATAAATATAATGATCGGAACCATCATAACCACCATCGTTGCCGCGGATCCTACACCTGCACGGGCTACACCGGCAGACATGATCTGCTGCAGCGCGTATGGAAGCATCTTGAACTCCTCAGAGTAAATGTAAATCTGACCTTTCATATTCCAAAGAGCCTGCACAGAGAAAATCGTTACAGTCAGCCAAGCCGGTTTTACGTTTGGCATAACAATCTGAAGGAAGATTCTTCCTTCTTTCGCACCGTCGATCTTTGCTGCTTCGATCAAGGCATCCGGAATCTGCTCCATGAACTGTTTCATCAGGAACAATCCCATAGGAAGTGCAAAAGCAGGTACGATCAGTGCTGCATAAGTATCTACCCAGCCAAGTTTTGACATGATCAAATAGGTAGGGATCTGAAGAACATAAGCGTTGAACATGATCGCGGTTACACAAAGATTGAAGAACCCTTTGCTTCCCGGAAAATCATATTTTGCCAACACATAAGCTGCCATAGATCCGAAGATCAAATGTCCTACTGTACCTACTAATGTAGTAAATACAGTATTGAAAATGTATCGTGTAAATGGTACATAGGAACTTGACATAACAACCAGCATATCCTGGAAATTATTAAATGTCGGGTTCTTTACAAAGAAACTTGGTGGATAAAGGTAAATCTCATCCAATGGTTTAAACGCACTACAAATGGTATACACAAGGGGCATAACAAAGAATATACCAAACAGAATCAACATAATGTAGATTCCGATGTCTCCACCAACGGATCGATTTGGTTTTCTCCTTTTAAGTTTGATTAATTTCATCGTTGTTATACCTCCTATCAAGTTCCAACTTTGCTAAGCAAGGCTTGAATTGCCTTGTTACACAAAATCATAACTACGAACAATACCGTTGCTATCGCAGATGCGTAACCCATCTCAAATCGCGTGGTACCATAATCGACCAGGTGAGTTACGACGGTTCGCGCCGCGTAGTCGGTACTTGGGTATCCACAAAGTGCCATCGTAACGTCAGCCACACCAAAGGACTGTGTGATTGCCATAACGGCACCGAATAACATCTGTGCTTTCATTGTCGGGATTGTGATGTAAATCATCTGCTGGAATCTGTTCTTAATTCCATCGATTGCACCCGCTTCATATAATTCCTCATCTGCATTCATAATACCTGCTAACATGGCAAGGAATCCAACACCCGCACTACTCCACAGTCCGATGATAATCATAATCGGAAGGAGGTCTGAAATCAGCCAGGTTCTCGGCTCATTCAGAATTCCCAGATTAATACAGATAGCATTTAAATAACCTGTTGCATCACCTGAGAAAATGATTTTCCAAAGTACGTTCATGGCAACACCAGTTGTCAGTGAAGGTGAATAGAAAATAAGTGCTAATATTGTTCTCGGTACTCTTGTCAGCTGTGCAATTGCCCATGCAAGCAGGAATGACAAGCAATATCCGCCAGGTCCTACAATCAGTGCAAATGTAACCGTATTCGGTAATACATACTGCATGAAGATGGAGTCCTGTGTTGCCAGATTAATATAGTTGTTAAAGCCTACAAAATTAGGCATCTGTACGGTATTAAAGTCCGTAAATGATAATACTACTGCTACGCAAATCGGCAGGATAATGAATACCGTAAAGACTAACAGATATGGAAGCAGGAACAAAAAGGGATATTTTTTACCAGTTTTCATTTTATAAATTTCCTCCTATCCTTAATCCAATTTACTAATAATGTCTTTTACATAGTCCACATCCGGTACGGTGTACTCTTTGATTACATTGCCTTCCGAATCAAGATAACCAAATTCTTTCAGTTTTCTTTCAGTTTCTCTGTCGATTCGCTTAATTGCGGAGTCAAGTTCTGTTCTAAGTATACCACCATTTGTTACAACTGCTACATATGCATTACTTAATTCTCTCTCTAACATATAAGTACCAGGGATACGCGGTGTTTCCTGAATATTATCCATCTGTTCAAGAATAATCTGCTTATCACGGCTCTTCCATGGAAGTTTTGAGAATGCTTCTGTATTTGCTGAGTTCCAGATATAGGATTCACCGTATGTTGTCTGAAGTGTTGTACCGAACTCAACCTGAGTATCTGTATCCATCCACCACTTTAAGTACTCCCATGCAGCTTCCTGTCTGTCCATCTCACCATTCTGGCTGTTTCCATAACCTTCTGTACATGCAACTTTTGCTTTTCTTGAGTTCTTAAGAACCATGGATGACTGTGCTGCACCGGCTGTCTGACGCTGAATGTTTCCATCCTCATCTTTTACACCAGGAACAAGTGAAATCTGCCATGAGTTTTCAATATCAGGAGCTGCTGTAATCAAAGTACTGTACATGAAGTAATCTGAAACACCAATCGGAATATCTCCGTTTCTGAAATGCTGATAGAAACTTGTGATTTCCTGTGGAATATCATAAATTGTAAATAATTCTGTTAATGTTGTAAATCCGTTAATGGATGCCTCACTGTCAAGTGTTGTATCACCGGCTGTCTTGTCATATAAAGCACCGCCATTCTGATAAATCAATGGTGTGGTCATCGCAAATGTTCTTGTACCTGTTGTACCTGCTGTCGGATAGAAGAAATCAAGACCTCTGTTCTTTAATTCCGGAAGTAATTCTTCTACTTCTTCGATTGTCTCCGGTACTTCAATGTCAAGTTTGTTTAAAATATCTGTTCTGTAGAAGAGTACCCAGAAGTAGAATGTTTCCGGCAATGAATAAATTCCTCCGTTCATTGTGGAAGGAACGAATAAACCTGGTGAAAACTGTTCCAGAACTTCTTTTGCTCCGTCAAACTGTGTTAAATCTACTGCTGCATCTCTCATTGCAAATTCAATCGGGAGTGCATAATCAACTGCCTGTGCCACATCCGGCGCATTTCCCGCCGCATTTGACAGAATCAGTTTCTGTGCATCAGGCATAATGGATAAGTCTACCTTAATACCTGTCTTTGCTGTAAATTCATTATCAATCATTCTCTGAATAATTTCCAGATACTGTCTTGGTCTGTTAATCCATACCTGTAAATGGGTATCATCTGAATTATCAACCGAGTATGCCTGGCTGTCAAAAGATGCCAGGAATCTTAAAATAGAACCCCAGATCTTGGTAAAGATGCTTGCTTTACCCGGAAGTTCTGTATCATCCTGATAGAGATAAACTCTGTCTAATGAAATCGCATTCTTTGTAATATCTGTAATAAAGTTTGCAATATACTGATTTACTGAACTGGAGCTTGTACTAAGTTCTTTCACACGGTAAGGAATCTTGTTTGGTTCTTCTGCAAGACTCTTAAGTTTCTCAATCGCAAGATTCAGTGAAGAAAGTGCTCCGACATTCTCTTCCGGAGAATAAGCAGCAAGTCTGTCATATTCTTCAGTCAGTTCTTTCATCCATCTGTCAAGTCTGTCATTGATATCCGGTACATAGTCTGTAATCTTAATACTTCTGTACTTATCTGTTGTACTTGACACTTTTGATACTTCCAGTGACAAATCACTTACTTCGCTGGAAATCTGATCTACAACCTGAAGTGTCTGACGAAGAACGTCATTTGAAATCGTAGTTGTAATAGTATGTTCTCCTGCCGAGAAGTAGATTGCCATCTTCTTTCCATCCTTGTCCGTAATGGTTTCATTCTGGAAAGACTTTGTGTAATCAAATGCATAAGATGTTAAAGCATCATTTGTTGCTGCATTATCATCGTCTGTTATAAACAGCTGCTGATCTATAACAATGTTGGCAAATACCGGCATATCGGTCTTATCTGCCTGACGGTAATGATATGCAAGATAATAATATCCTTCTTTTTCTACATTAAACTTGTATGTAAGACTCTGTCCTGCTCCTGAGAATGAAGCACTGTCAATAATATTGAGCACCTTTGTCTTTGCATCATAAGGATCCAGGTCAGGGTCATACTCACAGGTAGCTCTGATTGCAGAATCATTCTTGTAATCTGGTTCTGCGGCCTGTGCTGTAATTATGTTACTTCCTTCTGCTGAAGTTCCTGTCTTAACTTCATTCAGTTCCGGTTCTGCTTCCAGATAAACATTTCCAATCATAAGTGAGCCTTCTGTCAGGGTAAGTCCAATCTCATTCTCTCCCTGTTTTAACTCAAGCATTAATGGAGTTGAGTATCTGTAGCTGGCATCCATAATATATTTCTTCTGCCATTTCATTACTTTTTCCGGGCTTGCAACGATCTGATTTCCATAACGGTCAGTTTCCTTAACCGCCTTTCCGGTATCTTCATCAATTGCCGGTGCCCAGTAATTCTCATATATTAATCTGTTACACTCATAAAATGGAACCTCGCCATTTAATGATAATGAAAGTTCCGGGACAAGTATGGAATCTTCGTCATTTGTAATATAATCAAAAGCGACTGCATATACACCTGCTTTTTCTACATTTAATTTTAACTTAGCAACTTTACCCGGAAGCGCATTTCCACTTTCATCAACAGCTCCCTCATCATTCAAACCCAATTCTACGGCTGATGCACCATAGTCATGTGTTTCTTTTTTATCAGTTACCAATAAGGCTGAACTTGATTCTGCATCAAAAACATCTTCTGCAGAATACACAATCGATTCGCCAGTATAGACAGGATTCTTATAACTCTTGCTGACTATTTCATAATTGTGTTCAAGCCTTTCATTTTCGACAGTTCCCGTTGTTTCATCGGTGACTGCTTTCGCATCGCCATCCGATAAATCGGTAGTCACTGCCTCGTCTGATTCCGCTGTGGCTTCAGTTGATGTACCTGCAGCTGTGTCTACGTTCTCTGTCGCATATGCAGATAATTCCGCAGACATCATGGTAACAACTGTTGCTAATGCCACAACCCTTGTCAGGCCTCGACGTTTCATAAAACATGCCTCCTCTTAATTTGATATTTAAGCACAATAAACCCCTCTTCTCTAGTCATTTTACACAAGAAGGCAGGCCTGGTCGCACTTATACTATGTTAATATTATATACAATTTCGCCATATATGTCAATCTGATATGTTCTATTTTTTGTTGAAATATTACAACTATCTTATTTTGAATTTTTGCAAAATAATGATACTTTTTGCCAAATAGCGACACAATTTATCATTTACTTTTCTCCCTATTCTTCTGTTTTTCCTCAATTCTCATGTTTTTTTCAGTTCTTTCACGCAATAATCAAAGCCCGTTTTTTACTTTTTTCTGCATTTTTCTCATTTTCTTATCAGGCTTCCGTTTTTGTGCAATTTTACTATAGAAAATTTTCCATTCTATTAAAACCAGACAAATTCAAAATCTGTTCATATTTTAATTTTCGCATAGAACCAGAAAAGAGGCATCACCTGCCTCTTTTCTTATCATAATTCAATAATAATTCTGTCTTATATTCTAGTTAGTTATTCTTTTTCTTTGTTGCTACCAGTACACCTGCTACTACAGCTACAACCAATACTACCGCTACAACTACAACGATAACTGTTGTGCTTGAATCGCTGTCATTTGATTCGCTTGTGCTGTCATTGCTTCCTGCAACACCTTTGTTTGCATCCATGTTTGGTTTTAAGGTTACTTTTTCTTTTACAGTTGCCTGTTCTACCTTACCGGCTTCTGAATATTTAGCACTGTATAATGTCATGGAACCATGGTCACAACCAACCTGAAGATATAATGTTCCTGTAGGCGCTTCCTTAAAGATTCCTTTGATTGTCTGTGTATATTCTTTTCCATCAGATCCTGTAGCTTTTGATTCAAAGATGATCTGGTTTCCTGATCTTGTAACATCAAGAGTTACTTTTGCATCCGCCATAGCTTCTGCATATGCATTTGCTTCGTCATCAGCCCAGCTCTTCTGAATATCCCAGCCATTATCACCAGCATCATATCCCGTCTTCCAAGGTGAACCGTCCGGTGCAAACCAGCAGGTAGCTCCCTGTGTAATTGTAAAGTAGCTTGCATTATCTGTAATTTCTGCAACCCATCCAAATACTGCATTTGATGTATCTGCGCTCTGGGAATCAAAAGTAAATGTAATCTTCTGATTATCTTCGATTGCAAACTGTCCGTTCAGATTAGAACCCCAGCCAGTCTTGTTTTCAACTGCATTACCAGCTGTACCATAATCCTTATCTTCTGTTACAACATCTGCTGCGAATGCAGATACACTCATGCTGAGTGCTAATACTGTAGCTCCTGCTACTGTTAATAATCTTTTCTTCATGATAAAAAAGCCTCCCTTTCACATATTATTGAAATATGATAAATTTATGTAACCTTTCATAAATTTGCATTTATTCTACCACATTTTTTATGCAACGTCAACAAGATAGAAAAAGTTCTGTGAACTTCCCAAACATATAAGCAGGAGAGAATCCTGCAATTCTCTCCCGCTTCTATTTATCCTTTATCTTTTTCAGAATCAGAATTCCTGCTGATTAAGCATTCTTTTTCTTAGATGCGATAACTGCACCGCAAGCACCTAATGCTACAACCATAAGAGCTGCAACTGGAGCTGTATCACCTGTCTTTGGTGAATTTGTCTTTGCTGTAGTTGTTTCTTTTGCAGCAGCTGCTGTAGTTGTTTCTTCTGCTACGGCTGCTTTCTCTGCTACGATGTATGTGCTGAAATGATTTGTTTCAAAAGAAACTTTACCATTTTCAACAGATGTCTTTAACTCTGTTAAAGTTCCGTTATCTTCCATACGATATACAACAAGTCCTTTGTTTGCATCTAATGTTGAAGGAACATCGATAGTTACAAGAACATTGCCATTGTTTAAAGGCTGAATCTTTGCACCTGCTGCATCCAGCATAGTAATGTCTAATACTGCATACTTGCCTACTTTGCTGCTTAAAGTATCTTTTACAGCCTTGTCTACTTTAGCAAGTGTATCTTTGTCTGTTACAGTGTTTACTGTTACAGTTGCACCTGTTGGTACATTTGTTCCTGTTACAGTTGCACCAGCCTTAGCAGCATCTGTAGCTGTAGCTTCAGTCTTTACACTTGTTGCAGCTGTAGTAGATTCTTCCTTCTTTGTGGTAGATTCTTCCTTCTTTGTAGTTGTTTCCTTTGCAGCATCATCTTTCTTTGTGGTTGCTTCTGTTGTATCATCCTTCTTTGTATCATCTGTTGGATCTTCTGAAGGATCTTCTTCAACAAGAGAAATATCTACAGTTGAACCATCAGAAACAAAGAATACATAGCATCCTTCACTCAGATCTGATGTAAAGTTTACTGTTCTAGTTGTTTCAATTCCATTTGCACCTATTGCTGTGTATGTATATTCGATATCATTTCCTTCTCTGGTAACGCTTACCTCAAGATGTGCATCTTTCATTGTTGCAATAAAATCTGCATCTCCTAAATCTGCGATTCCACCCTGATAAGAAATGTCATTGCCGTCAACGGTTTTGTTATCTCCACCGCCCCAGCCCCAGTTATCACCACGGACTACTGCGTATTCCTTATATCCTGCTACTTCATCTGCCGGTGCTGTTGTACCGGTTGTCTTACCATTTACAAATACAGCCGCAACATTGTTCCACACTGCATCTCCACCTTTGAGTTCCATATCAAACTCAACAGTTTCTCCATCTGCCACTTCATAGCCCTGGCTCCATGATGTCCACCATGCACCTGAAATAGTTTCAGCTGAAGCTGTCATAACAGTTGAAACTGCCATTGTTGTAGCTAATGCTACTGCAAAAAATTTCTTCTTCATCATTTAACTTTCCTCCTAAAATCAATGTATATTTCACCATATTGATGACTCTAATATAAAAACCTCCCGGGTTTTCCTGAATTGTGAAAATATCTTCCAATTTTCTCCAATATGCAATTAAAGAGAAGTACAATGCGTACTTCTCTTCAATTATCATTACTTAAGTATTGTTTCTATACTATGTTAAATTATTCTGTAACTTTCTTTCTAGAAACTACTACACCAGCGCAAGCTACTACTGCTACTGCACCTAATGCTGCGATAGGAGCTACATCACCTGTCTTAGGAGATGTCTTTGTTGCTGCCTTTGTTGTAGCTGTGTTGTTTTCTGCAGCTGCTTTTGTTGTGCTGTCTGCTGCTTTTGTTGTTCCGTTATCTGCTGCTTTTGTTGCATTGCCTGCTGGAGCTGCTGTTCCGTTATCTGCTGCTTTTGTTGCATCGCCTGCTGGAGCTGCTGCACCATTTGTAAATTTAACATTTGTTAAGTTTACTTTTTCACCAGTAATATGAATATTTAATGCATCTGGAACTTCTTCATTAACAGTAACTGCTGTTTTAAACTGATAGGAGTTGCTTGCACCCTTCATATCGTACTGAACGTTAAATACGTTTCCTGATCTCTTTACATTAACAGTAACATCTGCATTTTTCATGTCTGCTACCCAAGCTGTCCAGTCTTCTGGCTGACCTGTCCAAAGAGGGTTCTTACCAGCATTATCAACTGTATCTCCACCTAATGTCCAGTTACCAGCTGTCCATCCAAAAGCATCTGCTCTTAATGTAATGAACTGGCCATTTCCATCAAAAATTTCTAATGCAAAGTTATTCCAGTTTACTGAAGTATCTTTAGTAGCATTATGGAATGTATAAGTTACATCAAAATTACCTGTTACAGCTTCATCACCTGTGTTAACCTTGAATGCATCTGTAATATCAGCTTCTGTTGCTGTTGCAGCCATAGCTGTTACAGCTGTTGAAAGTGCCATTGTTGTAGCCATTGCTACTGCAAAAAATTTCTTCTTCATAATAAGAAATACCTCCATTTTAAATATTCGTTCCCCTTTTGGGTAACCTTTATTTTTTACAAGCATTATAATAACTCTCAATGATAATTTTGTCAACCTTTTTATTCACATTTTTTTCATGTATCAGCCATTTTTTTATATTCTTTTGTTCACTTTGTATAAATGCCGTATTTGTGGCATTTTCAGTCACCTATCCTTACACTTTCAGGAAGTTTCCAGGTGGTTTTCTTCTGTAATTTTATTATTTTTTCACACTGCCTTACTATTTTTTCATCAAAACCCCATTTTTACATTCTGCCATTGGACTTGTATACTCTCCTCACATCGTCTGCAATATCAAAAGGACCGCATTACTGCGATCCTTTTCCTGTAAATATAACTCCGACCGTCTTAAATAAGATCTTAATGTCGAGTCCGATATTCCATTCTGCTATGTATTTTGTATCCAGTGCAACAACCTCGTAATGCTGCTCCTGCCGCTGATCTGCCACATACCGGTCAGTCCCGGCTTAATCGCCATTCTTCTTCTGTGATGCTTATTGTATTTCTCCCATTCGTCCACCGTCGGCGGTCTTGTTCCCACAAGGCTCATATCACCTTTTAAAACATTGAAGAACTGTGGAAATTCATCGATCGAGGTTTTCCGGATAAAATTCCCCACTCCCTTGATAATGCGCGGGTCATGATCCATTTTAAACATCATACCGTCTTTTACTTTGTTCTGCTTCATCAGCTCTTTTTTGCGCTCTTCAGCATCCATATACATACTACGGAATTTATAAATCCGGAATTTCTTTCCGTTTTTTCCTACACGAATCTGGGAAAAGAAGATCGGTCCGGGAGATTTGATGTAGATTGCAGGTGCAACAAACAGGAATAGTATCAGGGTAATAAGACATCCGACGATCCCACCGCAGATATCCATCAGCCGTTTAAGGAAGATCTGCCTGTTGCTTGCCGAGGTAATATAATTCGTTACCACTGTATATCCGCCCACGTTTTCTATTCTCCTCTTTGCACCTTCTATTCCACATTTTGTCAGTGCAATGTGGACGGTAATTCCCATTTCCCTGCAATCCTCAAGAATCGGATTGATCACATCTTCGTTGTTATTATAACAGGTAATGACCTCATCCACCCAGTTCTGACAGAGGTAATTCACGGCATTTTTCCGATCCGCTACAACAGGAATCCCCTTTATCGTCTGTCCTGTCAAATCTCTGTCCGTTACTATGATACCTGCAAGCTTCCTGTCACTGTAATTATTCTTACTGATTCTGCCCGCAAAGGTTTCCGCCATGGCATAGTCTGAAAGAATTACCAGAGCCTTTTTTCCCTTCTGTGTCAGAGCCGCCCGGCTTTTTAAAACTTTCTTTCTCCATACCCTTATCATATAACACAGGATAATGGCTATTTCCCACATCAGTACAACCACCATTCTGGAATACTGCTGTCCCGACTTTGTTATAAAATTAAACAATATAAAACCCGTGATGGTTGCTGATACATGAAGTAAAGTTTCTTTAAATTCCCGGAAATATCCCCTTCTCAGAATTCCTTTATAACTTTGCATAAAAAAAACGACCACAATATCCATAATGGTCAAAATAAATGCCATCTGCTGATAGGTGTCATTTTTCCACGGAAATTCAAATCCATTCCGGAACATATATGCCACCAGCAGGGCGATCTGTATACACAGAATATCCAGTATAATAAAATCACCATGCTTTAACCAGCTTCCTGATTC
>ERZ779840.3599-NODE-3599-length-12029-cov-2.806831_pt1 | contig 12029 bp, 6 predicted proteins | sample MGYA00511561_ERZ779840 | MGnify/ENA primary metagenome ERZ779840 (study PRJEB29588, sample SAMEA2162036) | human gut metagenome | biome: human gut; feature: human-associated habitat; material: faeces | place: Denmark | collected 2008/2010 ...
CCGCCGCATCTGCCATTGCTTCGATAAACATAAATACATATGCCGGTGAACTTCCGCTTACGCCAATCACCGTGTCAATCATGGATTCACTCACTTCGTTGGCAATGCCAAAACTGGAAAATATTTCCATCACTGTTTTTTTGTCATCCTCTGACACATGATCATTATAACAGACACCAGCTGCCCCTTCGAGCACCAATGCCGGCGTATTTGGCATACTTCTTACTAATTTGATAGTCTTTCCAAATAATTTTTCTATATTCGCAATCGTCTGACCGGCCGCGATCGAGATCACGAGTGTATTCTCTGACACTTCATTTCGAATCTCCGAAATGACCGTCTCAAATTGAAATGGTTTCACCGCAAGAATCAAAATATCTGCTTTTTTCGCCACTTCTGCATTGTCTGTCGTAACATTTACACCAAACTCATTTTGAATGTTCTGAAGAGCTTCTTCGTTTCTTCTGGAAACAAGAATGTCTTCTTTTGCATACAGGCCTTTACTCAGAATCCCTTTGAGCATCGCCTGCGCCATATTTCCACAACCAACAAATCCTAACATTTTTACCATCCATTCTGAAGCCTTCTGCTTCGTTTATTCTTCTATCATTTCCACGCGGCGGATATGTCTGTCCACGCCGGAAAAATCAGTATGTAAGAATGTGTCTACGATACGTACGGCAAGTCCCGGGCCTGTCACCCGCGCGCCCAGCGCCACGATATTGGCATCGTTGTGAAGTCTCGTCGCCTCTGCACTAAAACAGTCGCCACAGACCGCTGCACGGATTCCTTTGACTTTGTTTGCCGCGATTGAGATACCGATTCCGGTTCCGCAGATCAGGATTCCTTTGTCGCACTCGCCATCGGCAATCGCGTGTGCCACTTTTTTCCCATACACCGGATAATCAACCGGATCCGCACTGTAACTTCCGTAATCTTTGTATTCATATCCATTTTCTTCCAAATACTTAATAATTTCCTGTTTCAATTCGTAACCGGCCTGGTCACTTCCCAATGCAATCATAGCTTACCTCCACTGTAATTTCTTTTTTATTTTATAGAGCAGATCTTTGCACTCCGTATAGCTTGCCTCATACGCTTCCTCGTCGCCACCAAGCGGCGGCTCGGTATCGCCTTCTTCCCCGGCAAGTTCCCGCAATGTATAGACGTTTCTCTCCAATCCATAATCTTCCAGAACTTTTACCTTCTCCGCAAAGTTCATCGTAATGATCACGGTGTCGCGCGTCACCTCTTCCGGCGAAAATGCGACGGAAACCTGTTCTTCACACGGAACTCCGTGATTGATCAGGATATCGGTTACTTTCATATTTCTCGGCTCTTCGAACAATACGACAAGCCCTCGCGAAAGTCCCTCTTTCTCTTTATCCATAAGAATGCTTTTCAGAATCCACTCATTCATCGGCCCCAGCGTAATATTGTCTTTGCTGACAAAGATCACGCGGTTGCAGCACTCGTAAGGCTCGACCTGTACGAGATTCTGCCCTGCCGCCTTTTTCAGCCGGTTCATAACCGCCTCTTCTTTTGCCGAATCAAAAAACGTCTCCGACAAGATCCGCTTTACGTGCAGTTCGTCAAACCTGCGAAGGGCATCATACAGATATTTCCCCTCGGTATCTTCTTTCCTGGATCCCGCCACGACAACTTGTCCCACCGGATAACGGCCGGCCGATTCGGTCGTCGCAAGGATACCGATCTCCTCCGGCCGGTACGTGCCATGTTCCACATATGCCGCAATCTCCCGGTTAATATGGGCGATCACGTCTTCCGTATCTCCCTGGTACAATGTCATCTCCGCTTCCGGCGCGTAATGACGGTATTTCATCCCCGGTGCCTTCGGCTTCTCGTCGCCGCTCACCTGCATCAAGGCCGGATCCATCTGCACTTCTCCGACGATCTCCTGCAGCATCTTCTGCGTGATAAATCCCGGACGCAGAATCACCGGTACTTCCTCGGTCACATCGACGATTGTGGATTCGAATCCGATTCCCACTTCTCCACCGTCGATGATCATATCTATTTTCCCATCTAAATCTTCTTTTACATGTTTTGCCAATGTCGGGCTTGGACGGCCAGACGTATTGGCACTCGGCGCCGCAACCGGCACTCCTGCTTCTTCCAAAAACTGTAAGGCTCCCATGTGCTGCGGCATACGCACCGCAACCGTGTCCAGTCCGCCAGTCGTCTCATACGGCACACAGTCCGCCTTTTTAAATATCATCGTAAGGGGACCCGGCCAAAATGCCTCGGCTAACGTCGCCGCCGCTTCCGGAATCTCGCTAACCACCTCGTGTAATTGCTCGATTTTTGCAATATGCAGTATCAATGGATTGTCCGATGGACGCCCCTTTGCCGCATATATTTTCTGGGATGCCTGTGGATCCAGTCCATTTCCCCCAAGACCATATACCGTCTCTGTCGGAAATGCCACCAGACCGCCATCCCGGATGATCTGGGCGGCTTCTGCAAGTTCTTCCGCCTCAAATCCCTGCTCTTCATTCCAAATAATAACCTTTGTATTCATAGCGTTTTCACCGCTTTCAATCCGAAAAATATTTATTTTTATTGTACCACATTTTCAACCGGTATACAAGAATTTTTCAATCCCCTCTGCGACTGCTTTTGCCACCTTCTTTGCATAAATCGGATAATCGGTGGAATCGGTATTATATGTTCCAAAATCCTTATATGCTATGTTTCTTTCGTCCAGATGCTTCATAATCTCCTGTTTCAGTTCAAATCCGCCATGATCACAACCTATAGCTATCATTTTTTCACCCTTCTGCCCTGCGGCAGCCTTTCTTTTTTATTCCTGTAAATCAGCATTTATCAATTTGTACCCGGCGGCCTTGATTAACCTGTTCATAATCGCCTGACCAAGTCCGTCACCATAAAAAGTTTCGCCCAGAATAACATCCACATCAGTTTCATCAAAATCGCGGAGTACCGCATATAAATTAGCTGCTATACTTTCTTCGTTCTCCCTTGACCCGATGGACACGATATGTTCTCCCTGATAATATTTTCTGGATTCGTCCGTACATATTATGCCGGTCTTTTTTCCTGCCTGCTCTTCAAGCTGCTGTCTTTCCCGGATTTTTTTTACCACATTCTCCGTTTTGCCCTCGAACATTGTCAGATCTGCTTTCGGTGCATAATGTTTGTATTTCATTCCCGGTGCTTTGGGTACATAATGATCTGTTTTTATCTCCGTCACTGCTTTCGCCGTGACTACTTTATCCACGGTAACTCTTCCTATTTTCTCTTCCAGCATTTCCTTCGTAATATATCCAGGTCTGAGAATCATCGGCGGTTCTGCCGTCATATCAACAATCGTGGATTCAATGCCGATACCGACTTTTCCTCCATCGATAATCATATCTATTCTTCCGTCCATGTCTTTTCTGACGTGTTCAGCCCTGGTTGGACTCGGTCTGCCGGATGTATTGGCACTCGGTGCTGCAATCAGCACACCGGACTGCCGGATTAATTCCAGTGCAATTTTATGATTCGGCATTCTCACGGCAACCGTATCCAGTCCGCCGGTTGTGCCATATGGCACAGCATCCGTCTTTGGAAATATCATGGTCAAAGGTCCAGGCCAGAATGCTTCTGCCAGAATCCCGGCTTTCTCCGGAATCTTTGCCGCTATGCGTTTCAAATCTTCCGTGTCCGCAATATGTACAATAAGCGGATTGTCCGAAGGTCTTCCTTTTGCCGCATATATTTTTGCCGCAGCCTGGCTGTTTAAGGCATCCGCCCCCAGCCCATATACGGTTTCCGTAGGGAATGCGACCAGTCCGCCTTCCCTTAAGATTTCACCCGCCTGCTGAAAATCGTCATCTTTTATCTGTTCTGCATCAATTTTTTTAATTATTGTATTCACTGTTATTTCTCCCTTACAACAATCGTTTTTCCTATCATGTCATGCAGGGTAAGCCTGTCCTTTGTAAAAAGCATTGTAAAAAATGAGATTACCGGGAAGATTGGAATGGAATTTAACAGGACTTTTCCTAATACTTCTCTCTTAAAAATATTCATGTCATTCTTTTTTCTTTTCTTCCTCTTCCGGTTCTTCTCCCGGATCCCGCAAAATCATTCTAAGCCCCATAATCTTTTTCCCCACTGTTTTTCCATCAAAAATATAGGCACAGAATGTAGAATAAAATACATAAAACACGATAACAAAAACTGACAGAAACCTGCAGACACTTGCCCCGAAGGACACATTGTATTCCTGATATGTTCCGCCGTCCTCGTTATCAAATGTATTCAGCTTCTCGTTTACCTCTTCCGGCAAATCAATCATACTGACCGCCGCAATCGCCGGACTCTCATACCAGATCGGTGTCCAGCCCACATAACTGCCCGTAAACACCAGATACATCACAAGTACCGGTATAAATGCCACCACAGCATCAATCAAAAATGCTGCAATCCTTTTCAATACAGGTGCTTTCAACGGCACCGCCTGATTCATCTCTTTTAACATCGATTCTTCCATGGAATTAACTCCTTACTAAATAAACGAAATTTAGTTAATTGCGAAACTCATAATTTATCTTTATTGTATATGCAAAACTTAAACGTTTCACAATTACCTATAAAAAATGTTTGGAAATAAGGATATAAAGCCCTGTAACATGCTCAATATCCTTATTCCTTAATCTTAATTAAAATGTTCTTCCGTTAATACTTTGTCTTTCTTGCGTCCAAAGAATTTCTTAAATAAACCACCTTTTTCTGCTTTCTTGATTGCATTATCAATTACGTTTTCGACATGGTTTCTCTGGATTACCAGAGTTACTCCGTATAGCTGGTCAATTTTTGCATGAAGTGCAAGAAGTCCGATTTCATCGATTTCATAACCTTTTTCTTCTGCGTATTCCTGTGCAATGGCAACCCAGTCTTTAATCTTATTCTGTTTTACTACGATACGGTTTGCAAAATAGTCACGGAGTTCACCATGTCTTTCCAGAAGTTTGTCCGCATTTACTTTTTCATCTTCAATGACGATGATTCTGGAATCTCTGTCATTATCGATAGCATCCAGAAGATCCTCTAAGGTATCATCATCCATCAGACTGATGTTTTCAATAAACAGATCGCTTCCTTTTAATTTATCAAAGTAGACTGCCATTTCTTTACCGATTAATTTATCGGCACTGATCTTTGCAATTCTGCGGTTATTATTTCTCTTTATCTTGTTTACTACTTTGATAATGTCAATTCCAAGTGATGTTTTTCCACTTTTTGCATCACCCATGATAAATATGTTGCAATTATCATCTACAATGACGTTCTGGAGTGTTCTTAACATCTGCTTATCCAGCCCCTGGACACCGGAGTATTTTCCAATAAAGTCTTTGATAATCTGCTTGATTTCCTGATTGCTGAGCGGTTCTTTTTCGTCCTCATCGTCTTCGGATTCCTGATCTTCCTGCTCATCTTCATCGTCTTCCGGTTCTTCTTCCCCGGATTCTTCGATTTCTCCGTCCTCGTCCGTTTCGTCTGGCTCTTCGGAATCTTCTTCAAAATCAGAAGAATGTTTAATCAGGTTCTTATCTATTTTCAGTTCTGTAACAGTTTCAAACGGATCTATTTCTTCATTTTCTTCTGTTTCTTCGTCCTCTTCTTCTGTTACAGCTGCTTCCCTGACTTCTTCCGGCTCTTCTGCTTCGTCCTGAACGGCTTCCTCCCCGATGATTTCCGGTTCGACTGCTTCGTCATATTCTTCTTCAATGATTTCCAGTTCGTCCGGCTCGTCATATTCTTCTTCAATGACTTCCAGTTCGTCTGGCTCTTCATATTCTTCTTCAATGACTTCCGGTTCGTCTGCTTCGTCATATTCTTCTTCAACGACCTCTGCCTCTTCCGGCTCATCAACCTCGTCCAGTTCTACAGCAGGCTCTTCTTCATCCAGTTCCGGTTCTGTTTCAATATCATCTTCCTCATCCACCTCTGGAACATGATATTCACCCTCTTCATTAAAGAAATCATCCAGTGACATCTGACCTTCGATCTGCTCTTCTTCAATATCTTCCTCTGGTTCTTCAAATCCAAAGGAATACTGTCCATCAAAGCTTTCTTCCAGTTCCGGTTCGTCCTCAACTTCTTCGATTTCCGGTTCTTCTGCTGCTTCCTCAACTTCTTCAATTTCCGGTTCTTCTGCTGCTTCCTCAGCTTTTTCGATTTCAGGCTCTTCTACGGCTTCTTCTGCCTCTACGATTTCAGGCTCTTCTACGGTTTCTTCTGCCTCTTCGGTTTCCGGTTCTTCCTTAACTTCCGGCTCTGTCGTTGCTGCCGCAAATAAATCGTCAGAGAATAAACCTTCCATCAGTTGCTCCATTACACCCGGTTCTACTTCTACTACTGTTTCCTTTGTGCTGTCTTCCGGTTCTTCTTCTGGAATTTCTTCTTTCTCAGCAACCTCTTCTTCTGCATGTTCTTCCTCTACAGACTGCTCCTCGACGATTTCTTCGACAGGTTCTTCTACAACCTCTTCTACTGGCTCTTCCACCGTTTCTGCGGTTTCTTCGACTGCCTCTTCTACCGTTTCCTCTGCCGGCTGTTCCTCGACAGCTTCTTCCTCTACTGGCTCTTCCACTGTTTCTTCGATTTCCGGTTCTTCTTCCGGGAGTTCCTCTTTTATTTCTTCCCGCTTAATTGTTTTTTCTTCAACAATATAAGCTTCCTCCGGCTCTGACTTCTTCTCTTCCTTTACCGGCTGTTCTTCCCTTTCAAAAGAAACCTGTTCCGGAATCACAAGTTTCCGTGGATCAAAGACTTTTGTATCGCCCAGATTCTTCTTGCTTCTGGTTGTCACAAATATCTTTGTATCGCCTAAATCATCTTTTTCTTCCTCTTCTTCAAATTCATCATCAGCGACCCCTGCCATTCCCTGCTTGCGCTGATTTTCATAAGTCATGGCATTCAAAGCCATTCTTGCAATATAGTCATCCGCATCTTCTGCAGCACCGTCTGCTTCGGAATAATCGTCCGGTTCCTCCGGCTCTTTCTTCTGAAGCGGTTTGAAGAGTTCTGCGGCTTCATCCTTTGCTTTTTCTTCCTTCGCAAAGATCTGATCCATGCTTTCTTTCAATGCATTCTGGATATTCTGCGTATTGTATTTATTTGCAACATCAACCTCTTTGACCTTGATTTCTTCGATCTTAATATTATTCTGTGCAGATTTTTCTCTCCATCTTGCCTCATATCTCTGCTGCTGGCTTTTTGTCAGCGGAGTATAGATCATCTTAAGATCCATTGCCTTGTCCACATATTTGCCATCGCTGAACCACAGCATAACCGTATCACACTGCTCGATACATTTATCACGCTGGCCGGTTTTATGATAGAGCTTTGCCAGTTCAAATGCCCATCTGTCATCCATATCCTCTTCAAGATACTGTTCCAGTATGGAAATCTGTTTTTCTAAAGGCTCGCCTTTTGCCTTTGCCAGTTCATACTGCAGCAGATATTTGGAAATATCTCTCGGTGCAGCGGATACAAAATCATCATAAAAATCCTCCGCCTCATCGATCTTTCCACATTTAATGCATACTTTTACCAGTTTGTATGCAATCTGTCTGCCCAGGCCGCTTCGATCATATGCCAGCTTGAGATTTTCCCTTGCCTGCTCATAACGTCCGCTTGCCTCGTACACATCTGCGATCAGCACAATCGTCTGGTTATTCTTTACTTTATACCAGTCTATCGTATCTGCAATGCGTGCTGCCGTTGCATAATCTTTTTTTCTGATAAGTTTCTTTATCTGCTCAAGTTTTACATTGTATTCGTATTTATCCATCTCATTTTCCTTTCTAAAATCTTACCAAAGTATTATTTTCCCCGATAATCAAGCTTTCGTAAGTAAATCAAAACTTTATACAGTATAATAACATAATCCCACTCAGGTTTCAATCAGTCTGCTTAAATTGATTCGCCAAATTCGGCATTATTTCCCATTACCAGATCCAGCACACCCTGTTCATATGTCATCGTTGTATAATCGAGTTTCTCGCTGTCCACACTGCTGTAATAATCCACAACCACCGTCTGCTGTCTGCCGTTTACCAGCTTCTGTCCCAGGACATAATTCACATCGAATCTTCCCGTAATCGCCGGTGTTGCACCCCTGCATGGAACAATCAGCTGCACATTATTGGTTTTCAGCATTTTGAAAATAGGCTCCCAGATATAGATATCTTTTGCCGCCCCAAACGGGTTATCAATAAATATTACTTTTTTCAGTGCGATACTGTCCGTATTTCTTGAATAAATACTGGATATATAATTAATAATTGCAATCAGGAACTGAATATAAATGCCCTGTGACTGTCCGGTACTTCCGACCGCTTCCTCGTATCTTAAATAGCGGCTCTGTTCCCGGATTCTCTCACGTTTGTACAGATTCAAACGAATTTCATTCATATCTGTCACAATAACCGAAAATAACTGTTTCCACGAAAGTCTGCCACGGATATAACGGACACGTTCCTCTTCCGATGCCATGCGATCTGCCTGTTCCACCGTCTGATTAATATATTCTGACATCTTTGCGTCATATTCTTCTTCCCGCACATATGGAATCTGCAGGAAAATCATCGGTATAACCTCTTCATCCATTTTGATTCTGGACAGTTTCGGCAATTTCTCCAATTCTGCTTTTATATTCATGCAGCTCTGTATACACTGGCTTTCGAAATTCTGTTTAATCTGTTCCATGTCCTGGATATTTTTTTCAATACGGTTCTTTTCGAGTTTCAGACAGGCGATCGTTTCCTCGACTGCCCCTGTCTGCTCCTGCACTTCGTCCATGCTGCCCGGCATGCCAAGATGCAGCAGCACTTCATCTGCCAGCCCGGCACTTCCGTTTTTGCGGAGTTCTCCTGCCAGAATGGTCTTTGCCTGTTCGTAGTCTTCCCTGTTTTTCTGCATTTTCTTCTGGTACTGATCATATTTTTTCAGTGCCTGTCCGACACATTCTTCCAGATTCACAGTATCCGGCAGAAGTTCCGTTGTTTCTTCCTGTATCTTACCGGAAACAACTCTTTCCATATCATGCAGAAGAAGACTGAATTTCTGTGCTTTCTGCTCTGTTTCTTTTATCTGCTCCCGGCTTTCCCGCACCTGCTCTTCCAGTATCTTTATGTTTTTCTGCTTTTCTTCGAGAAAATCCATGACCATCATCTGCTGCAGATTAACGGGTTCAAACACTCCATATTTCTGGACAATCGCATCCCTGCCATGCTGCACTGCACCTTCCAGCCTGTCTTTTTCCGAACGAATCCTGCGTACCAGTTCTTTTATTTTCTTTAACTCAGAAGATTTGTCACGGATCACGTTTTTCCGGCGGATCAGTTCTTCTTTTGAGGTTTCATAATTAAGCCCTTTTTCCTGACGTTCTTCCAGCAGTTTTACGGAGATTCCCTTATAGTCCACCGCCTGCAGGGATTTTTCCATCGCCGTTTCATAATTTTCCAGAAGCCGCTGTTTATCGGTATATTCGCTGTTTCCGCCCTGCAATGCCTGCATTGTTCCCATGAAACGGTTTTCCAGCTCTTCGAGCGACAGTTCCTCATAGCCGGTGGTCTGTACGTCTGCCTTGTAATAACTGCGGTATTTCTCCCATTCCGCCGCCATCTGTGCAATCTGATCCCGGATATGTGCCATCGCATCCTGATCCGCTGCTTCCCTTGCCTGCCATGCTTCAAGCCGTCCCAGAATATTACTGTATTCCTTTTCGTTCTGCTTCTTTTCCCGGGTATTCCATTCCAGTTCTTCTTCTGCTTCTGTCAGGATTTTCTGACAGTCAGATATTTCTGAGATTTTCTTCTGTTTCTGTCTTAACACGCCCAGTTTTTCCTCAAGCATTTCCTGCTCTGTCCGCAAATGCTCTTCCTGCTGGTTTCTCCTGTCTGCGGCTTCATTTTCCTGCTCCAGAGATACTTCATAACAGTGAATATCCTGCTCCACCATCTGTATCTTTGTTTTTAATGCAATGATCTGCTGGTTGTATTTTTCCGCATAATCTTTCAGAAATTCCAGATCCTTCTGATACACCCGGATTTCATCCGCCATTCTCATGGCTTCTTCCTGTAATTTCTCTAATTCATGCGAGATACCGGCAGCTTCTTCCCTGATTTTTTTCTCATTATAAAATAATTCTTTCCCATACATTGCATAGAATGTTCCTGACGGCAAATCCATATCCAGCTCTTCTTCTGCAATAACCGGAACGGCATAATCTCCGAGGTTTAGTTCTGATATGCCCGTATCCATGATGATATTTTCAAAATCCTTTTTAACCACTATGCAATAGGGTAATACCGGTATGTTCTTTAATACCTCTTTCCTCTGCTCTGTGGAAAACTCCTTTAACAGATCCGTTCCTGCCACAGCCGCACCGTCATGATAGCGGTTGATATACTGCAGAACTTTCTCTGCTTCTACGGAAATTCCGACCGGCATACCGTCCGCCAAATGCATGTAATACTCGTTTTTTCTTTTCAGGGTTTCCTGTAATTGACTTTCCTGCTTCCGCTTCTCGCCCAACTTTCCACTGATGATCTGAATCAGCCTGTCCGTCCCTGTTTCCTGATAGACTTCCTGCAACTTCTGAAAATGCATCTCGTATTCATGCATTTCCTGTTCTTCCTTCCGGTACTCTTCCATCTGTGTCCCTGCAGCTTCCAGTTTCCATTGTAATTCCCCGGTTTTGAGACTCCCGGACTGCTTCTGTACTGCCAGTCCGTCCAGCTTCTGACTGTTCTCTTCCAGAACTGCTTCACATTCTTTTATCTGCCCGTCACACAGCTCCAGTTCTTTCTGCGGGTCATATAACATCGGAACTTCCAGTTCCTGCCTGAATTCTGCCGCTCTCTGATTATACTTCTTTATCTTCTGCTCTGCGTCATCCTTCTTATATTCTGCGACCGCCAGCTCCCTTGCCAGTCTGTCCCGCTGTAATTTGAGGTCTGCAATAAAATCTGCTGTTTCTTTTGTTCTCGCCTCATATCCTTCCAGACGCTCCTGCAGTTCCTGTGACAGCTTTGCTTCTCTCTTCCTGCGTTCTGCTGCCATATTTTCCAGTTCTTTCAGCAATTCCCCCTTATCCTCTGTCAGTACTGCAAGTGTTTCCCTGACAATATCACGTTCTTTTCTGTAATACAGATAATCGAGATAATCATTCACACTTTCCGCCAGTGTAAGATCTTTTTGCATGTCTGAAATCTGTTTTTCCTGCTTTTCTTCGTCCGCACCCAGCTGTTCCAGTTTTTCCTGTTCCTGTTTTACTTTCTCTTCGCTCTCCTGCACCCGCACCGTTTCAGCCGCTCTTTTTTCTTCTGCCTTGAGATTTTCTAATTCCTGAATCTGCTTTTCCAGATGTACCTTCTCCTCTTCGCCGGCTTTCAGCCTGCCCTTTACAGAACAATATCCAGAAGCCAGTTCTTTTTCCAGTGCTTCCCGGTCAAAATATACTTCCTTCATTCCGGACACTTTGGTAACAAATTCCTGCAGCAGTTCCATCTGTCTGTCATAATTATGAATATCATTTTTCCGGGCAGACAGTTCAAGTAACTGATTGCGGATTTCTAACAGTGTTTCCGCCATCTGGTTTTCCTGTCCGGATATTTCCCCAGGCACACGGTTGTGGAATGCCTTCTCTATGATTTCCTCAATCAACAGATTTTCAACCACTTTCCGCGTTGTCTTATAATTACTTTCAAAATAAGTTCTGACATGACCTTCCGTCTTATTAATGCCACGGATAATCTCCCACTCACTCTCATAAATTCCATATTCCGAAATAAACCGCTGATAATCCCCTTTGCGGTCGAAAATTTTTACTTCCAGACTGAAATCTTTTTTCTCGAGATCCCTCAGATAATTTTTTAATCCCAGATAGGTAATTCGCTCTTTTTTTCCGTCCGCACCGGTCACGGATAATGGCAGGTTTTTAATATCATTATCATTATATTCCCGGTAAAAAATAACGTAATTAAAAT